>Ga0160438_1000177_pt1 | contig 23176 bp, 20 predicted proteins | sample HID1975K_E0MG_FD_108203 | JGI IMG/M metagenome (GOLD analysis project Ga0160438, IMG submission 108203) | Enriched soil microbial communities from UW Madison campus, WI, USA - HID1975K_E0 MG | ecosystem: Environmental > Terrestrial > Soil > Unclassified | place: USA: Madison, Wisconsin...
TGTTGGCTGTTTGAAGCACAGTAACAACGGCGGGAGCTTATTCCAGCTCCCGTACCACTTTGCACGGCTGGCCCATCGCCAGAACTCCCGCCGGAATATCTTTACTGACGATACTGCCAGCCGCGATGGTGGTGTTATCACCAATCGTCACGCCAGGTAAAATAATCGCATTGCCACCAATCCACACATTGCTGCCCACCACTATCGGTTTGGCGCTGGTCAGGAATGGATAATCCGGGTTTCCCGTCAGGCGCTCTTTGGCTGATAACGGATGTACCGGCGTATAAAACTGAACATTTGGCCCCACCAGCGTGTTATCGCCAATCGTGATGGTATTGCAGTCCAGAAACACAACGTTGGTATTGATAAAGCAGTTGCGACCGATGGTGACATGCTTGCCGTAATCGCACCAGAAAGGCAGTTCTATCCAGCTTTCATCGCCAAACCCACCGAGCATTTCACGCAGCAGCGAAAGTTTGGTGTCAAAGTCGTGGGAATCCAGTTGTGTGAGTTTTTTGGTGATGGCTCGAGCGCTGTGGTACATCCCGAGCAGTTCGGGATCGCGCGTGTTATAGCTCAGTCCCGCCAGCAATTTCTCATGTTCAGTCATTATTTAACCCCTATATTTTCTGGCAATATTCTATTACTGATACCGTTCCCGCGCACAGAAATGTACTATGACGCCCATTGCGAAACAGGAGAGAAATAATGTCTGAACAATTATCTGCCGATCAGGAACTGGTTTCCGATGTCGTGGCGTGCCAGTTAGTGATTAAGCAAATTCTGGATGTGATTGATGTGATTGCGCCGGTAGAAGTACGTGAAAAAATGGCGAACCAGTTAAAAACGATTGATTTCGCTACCCACCCGGCAGCGGCAGATCCAGTGACCCGCCGCGCGATTCAAAAAGCCATTTCTTTGATTGAGCTGAAATTCACGCCGCAAAACGAAGCGCATTAATTTCCGAAGTTGTAGGGTGGATAAGCGTTTAGCGCCATCCACCATTTACATCATTGGCTTAGAAGAACGTCATCACCAACAAATAACTTGCCGCACACGCACAGCTCACGCCAATCAAACCTGGCAAAATGAAACTATGGTTAATGATGAATTTACCTATTTTCGTGGTGCCTGAACGGTCAAAACCAATACACGCCAAATCGCTCGGGTAAGTCGGCAGAACAAAATAACCGTACGACGCCGGGAAGAAGGCAATCAGCATTTTCGGTTCAACGCCTAACATCAACCCCATTGGTGCGACAGCGGTTAATGCTGCGGCCTGGCTATTCACCAGTTTCGAGACCAAAAACAGCACGATGGCATACGTCCACGGGTGACTTTTCACCACGCCTTCCAGCGCCATTTTCAACTCTTCCAGATGCGCCTGGAAGAAAGTATCGCTCATCCATGCCACGCCGAATACCGAGAAAATCGCCACCATCCCGGCTTTAAACACCGCGCCGTTAGAGATTGCCGAAGCATTCACTTTGCACACCATTAGCATCACGGCACCGGCAATCAACATCATCATCTGAATAACCAGATTCATGGATAACGGCTTGAGCGCACCTTTGATCTCAAACGCCGGGCGCAGGGCGGGAATTGCCCCTAATAACACCACCACTAAAATCCCGGCGAAGAAAATCCACGTTGACCAGTAGGCCTGTTTTGGGAACACCTGATTCATCAGCGTTTCGCTGCTGCCGTAGATAAACTCACGCTGTTTGGGATCTTTGAGCTTTTCCTGGAACTCTTTGTCGTCTTTCAAATCCTTACCGCGGCGTAAACTCCACAGCGCGGCAATTAACACGCCAAATAAAGAGGCGGGCACTGAAATACAAAGAATATCGAGAATGCCCCACGCGCGCCCGATGCCGTGATTAGCTGCCAGAATAGAAATCAGCGAAACCACCGCCACCGAAACCGGAGAGGCCGTAATCGCCATTTGCGAAGCAATCGACGCGACCGCCATTGGGCGCTCCGGGCGAATACCTTTTTTGAGCGCGATATCGGCGATAATCGGGAACATGGTGTACACCACATGCCCGGTTCCGCACAGGAACGTCAGCATCCAGGTGGTGAACGGAGCGAGCAGAGTAATGTGCTGTGGGTGTTTACGCAGCAACCGTTCGGCGAACTGCATCATGACGTTCAATCCGCCAGCCGTTTGTAATGTCGCTGCGCAACCAATCACCGCCAGAATGGTGAGCATGACATCAACCGGCGGTTTGCCAGGTTCAAGGCCGAAGATAAACGTGAGGATAAACAGTCCGATACCGCTGATTAAACCCAGGCCCATCCCGCCAAAACGCGTCCCTACCAGCAAGCATAAAATGATGACAATAAATTCAATGGTAATCATGGCAATCCCTTGGAGTTTTACATGCAATTAGCATTACAGAATGTAAGGATTACCATTGAGACATAGATCTTGTTTGTTAAAATTCAATGAAAACAGGTGCTTAATAACATTTTATTAACACCCCGCCCGGAGGCGGAGTGGCGGTTTATAGCGGGCAGTGTGAACGTTGGAGGCGAGGAAGTTTTGTGTCGTCGTCAGCAATATCAATCACCAGCACATTTTCACCCCGCTTAAGTGCGATGCGCATGCCTTCACCATCCGGCATGACCTGCATATCGGTGATCGGCTGCTGATTGTCAAAATCCCACGCGCAGACAAATTCAGGGCTTTTTTCAGCGCTGCGCAATACCAGATAACTTAGATCCTCAATAGCCGGATTATCAGGAGCCTTGCCTTGCCAGAGTTCGGCCTGCCCGTGGAGCCACAACGCCTGTCCATTCAACGCCGTACCAAAATTGCGCGGCTGGCTATTAGTCAGTTGAGCGCAATGCGCATCCTGCATGATCGCAAGCGGCCCGGTGTGGCTGAATGTCGCCAGTTCACCTTCGACATCAAGCGCTTTGCCATGAAGATGAAGCGTCCAGTCAATCTGTTGGCGATGCGGATTTTGCACGTTACTGATGTCAATCAGGGCGTTGTCCAGCCACAGCAAACGGCGACGGAAACGCACATCGCGCCAGGCATCGCTGTCCCACTGCACGCGCGTATGGCTATCCAGTTCCGGTGGGGTTTGCCGCCAGTCCACTTCCGTATCGAGCCAGCAAAACGCCTCGCTTTCATGGTACTGGCGCACCACGGGAATCGCAGGCGGTTGGTTCGTCTGGTTAACGGTAATCGTATTGTGCGTGGCGCTGTTTTTGTAATACGCGTAGTGCATTGGCGCACCGTAACCGGTCGTTCCCAGGTCGGGTAAAATTTCTTTAGCACCATTAAACAGTACAAGATTCAGGCGATCGTAGTGGTCATGTTCGCCACCGTAAGGCGTATGTTTCACCAGCAGAGCACGCTGCTTTGCTGCGTTGCGCCAGAGGGTCAGGCCGCAATCCGGGGCATGTAAATGCCCGGTGGGGATCAACTCCGGAACCTGTTCTGGCAGTGGCCTTGTGTAGAGAAATGCATCCAGATTCAGGCGCGTATGATGCTGATTAATCGCCTTTAACGCGGCGGCATATTGGCTATCCTGGTAGTAATACCACGCAAATTCATAAAGATGGCCGTGATCGAGTTTTTCCTGGCCGTAGATACAATCATTGATGCGCGGGAAGGTGCCGTCTGGCATCAACAACGTCAGTGGGAAACTGAGCATCTTTTTATAATAGGCTTCATCGAGCAGGCTCCAGCGTGTGCCCATCGCCAGCTTTTCAAACGCCAGAAAACCTTGCAGGGCGTAGAAATGGTAATGAACCGAGCCTTCAAACCACAACCCTTCTTCAAACAGACCGTGTTCGAGTTGATAACGCAGCCCGTAAGGCTGGTTTACCGCAAACTCCAGCAGCGAATCATCTTCCAGAACCAGGCCCATCACACCCACTGCGCAGCCGATTTTGACCTCATGGTTATGTAATTGCGCAGTGCGGTGAGCCATCAAAAATTGCGCACCTTCTCGCAGCAGGCGCGTGATGATGTATTCACGTTGCTCTGCGGTCAGTGCTTGCGCGATGCAATCAAACCCGAGGGTGAAATCCAGCAGGCAGTTGGCTTCGCACAGCGTCTGGGCGTTCATTTTCCCCGGCCCGTTATAAGGAATATCACCGTGAATGGCATAGCCCGGATAAAACTCCGCATAGCGCATTAGCAAATCACGGACTTTCTCGAAATAAATCTGCTCGCCGGTTAATTGCCATAACACACCAAGCTGGTGGCAGGCTTTGGCATTCAGCCCGTTCAGCTCGCGCCACCATGCGCCGTCGTAAGGCTCACCGCTAAACGGCCGCCCGTCTACCGGGCAGCAATGGGAAGTGGGGGAGTGTCTGTCCCACATCAGCCTGACCCCGTGGTCGGGGCAATAATAATAGAGATTCCACGTTGCCAGCGCTGTTTCAGGCACGTGCAACGGGTTGTTGAGTACCACCGAATTATCGGTAATCAATTGTTCAATGATTGCTGGCTGCTGTTTAATCCGTTGCCGAAGAAGAATAAGTTGTTGCGTGGTGAACTGCTTCATCGCTCGATCCTTATTCTCATTCAGTGTTGTTTTAACGGGGTAATAAGATGAGAAATATCGTCCGGATATTTCGCCATTAACCACTCCGCTTTTTCAGTAAACAGCTTGTCGTCAGGCCACGCGCGAGCGGCGCTCACCATATTCACCAACGCTTTTTTATCATCCATTTTATCAATATCCTTCCATGGCCAGGTTTCATTGCTATTCACGAAGTGCGCGACGTAGGTATAACCCTTGCGCAGGCTGTGATCGTCAAGGTTGAAATTCCACACATCAACCCCGGTCACTTCCCCTAAACGCCCCAGCTTGTTGTAAGCCTCGAGGTGGAAATTGCTGTAATGCCAGGGGCGAGTGCGCTCAATTTCCGCCATCTGGCGGCCTTCTTTATCAAAATGGGAGGGGATGCGGCGCAGTTGCGTGATTTGCAGCCGCTTTTTAGCCGCCTGCGTATCACCACTAAACAGGGCAAATGACGCAGCCTGTAAATCAAAATAAGTGCCGTGGTTGTTGTGCCAGTTGTCCTCTTCAAAACCGTTCTGGCTGGTGGTCATCCAGTGATAAAAATCGCCATACCATTGTTTTATCTGCCGGTAGTCATCGTCACTCAGAACATTTGCCGGGCGTAACAATTCAATGGCATCAATCACTTCCACCAGGGCGCGGCTATCAATCAGGCCGATTCCTCGTCCATCGTTAATGCCTGGAATTGCCTGCGCATGTTGCAGATTCGGGTTCATGCGTGTTTCGGATTTCACAAACCAGTTCAAAAGCTGATCGCGGGCTTTTTCAGCGTAGGCCGGGTTTTGAGTAAATTGCCACGCCAGCGCCAGCGTCCAGACATCATTGCTCATGTTGACCAGGCGTTTTTTGTCTGTGGCATCACTGTTGGCATCAGGGTTTGTCTGGCCATCTTTGCGAATATACGGCAGCCCATCTTTGGTCGTTGGGTCCGGCCACCAGTAAGGCGGGAAACTGTAGTAATCATGCTTATCCCCGCTGGCGGCGGTAAGGGTTTTATCCATCACGGAGTACAGCGGCTTGGTTAGCGCTTTATCCGCTCCGGCAATCAGTTTTTGATATGCGCCGATAAACTGCGGATTTTGTGCTTTTACTTGTTGTTGGCTGTAGCGTAAATCATCCAGTTTTATTTGCAGCGGATGCGCATCGGCGGCATACAACGGTGAAGTCGTTAATACTCCTGCAACCGCCAGTGAAATTAATGACAGGCAGGACAATAAAGTGGGTTTGCTCGGGCACATATTTTCTCCGTCCATCGGCAGAATGAATTTAGGGTGATAAAAGCCATCACCTTATTAATTGTCGGTGTTATTCGTATTCATCAATTGTGAGAGTGGAAATAATATTATTGATGTTGCCTGCGCAGTGTAAGAGGCGGAATTAATTTTTATGTGATTTACTTCAAACTCTTGTTTATGATGCTAAATAACCCCTGAAAGCGAGTTATAGATCACGAAAAACAGCACTTTTAAATCTATTTTTATAAGTTGCTAAATTTGTTTAAATTTATATTGTCATGTTTTTATTGAATATTTTTTATTGTGTGTTTTGTGTCGCATTTTTAAATGTGACTAATGACACACTTCTGCATTGTGAAACGGTATTTCTGTTTTTGACCGTTGTGTTTAACACAACCATTCTATTTAATTATCGGGCAGCTTTTCTTTTATCGAAAATAATCTGCTTCACTCCATTTATTCAATTATCAAACCTCTTAAAATAAGGATGTGAAAATAAATGTTCTCTACAAAATTAAAATCCGTATTTCTGATATCCGCACTGGGGTTAAGTGCTTCGCAAGCATTTGCAGCCCAAACGCTTAATGTCTGGATTCGTGCCAGCAACGACTCAAAAAATATCTACAAGCAAGAAGCGGAAACCTTTGAAAAAAAGACCGGCATTAAAATCGAATATTTTAATGCCACGACTGATTTCGAGCAGCGCCTGGCGCGTGCGGCGGCGGGGAATGCGCTGCCGGATCTTATCTTCAATGATGCGGTCGCCATTGGGCAATTCATTCAGCTTGGCATCGCCGAAGAAATCGACCCGAAAACCATCGCCGGGGGCGACAATATTTACCCAACCGCCTGGGAAAGTACCCGCTACACCGACGGGAAATACTATGGCGTGCCGACATCCGCTCAAACCTTCGCCCTGTTTGTGCGCAAAGACTGGCGTGAAAAGCTGGGAATGCCTGCACCAAAAACCTGGAGCGATGTCGAGAAACTGGCAAAAGCCTTCACCACGCAAGACCCTGACGGCAATGGTAAAAACGATACCTACGGCTTTCTGTTGCCAGGCTCTACCACTCGCGGTTATGCCAGCTGGTTTATGAGTGCCTTCCTGTGGCAAGCCGGGGGGGATTTTATCCGTGAAGGGGCGACAAAAGGCACATTCAAAGCCTCGCTCGATGAACCCGCTGCGACGGAAACCTTGCAGTTTATGCGCGGCATGTTGTGCGAAAAGGTAGTCCAGCCAGGCGCTATCAATGCCACGACGGCCGATATCATCCCTTCGTTCCGCTCCAGCCAAACCGGCATGTTCTTCACCGGGCCGTATCACATCGCGTTATTTGATAAAGACCCCGGCAAAGACAAGTTTGAAGTGGTGACGCTCGAAGGCCCGAAAAACAGCGCCACGCTGGCTGAAGGCACCACGGTCTTCATGATGAAAAGCAGCAAGAACAAAGAGGCAGCTCGCAAGTTCATCGAATTTATGATTTCCCAGGAAGGGCAAGAAATCGGCATGGGTAAAGGCAGCAAACATATGCCGGTGGTGCGTTTACCGGTGAACAAACAGGTGGACACGCAAGCGGTGTATGACGACGCACGCTGGGCGACTTTCGCCAGACTCTACGCCGAACAAGGGCGCTATGTGCCGCAAGTGCCGAACTGGACGCCAATCCGCCAGATCACCGCCGATGGTTTTAACCGTGTTCTGGCTGACTGCAATAGCGATATCAGTGCGGAGCTGAAAGCCACTAACGAGAAAGTCAACGCTGAACTTGCCAAACAGCAGGTGCTGGCGAAGTAGGTTTGGTGCCAAACGGTGGATGACGCTGCGCTTATCCACCCTACAAAACCAGGCGTAGGGCGGATAAACGCAGCGCCATCCGCCACTTAACTTCAAAAAGAGCAAAAAAACGATGTTAACTTCTCGCCAGAAACGAAACCTGGTGCCGTGGATATTTTTGGCTCCGGCACTGGTCATTTTTACCTGGTTTAAATTCATCCCCATGCTGCAAGGGTTGGTGATGAGTTTTTACAAGGTGAACTTCAATCAACCAGATGAATGGGTTGGGTTTGCCAACTTCGCCCGCGCTTTTGCCGATATCGAACTGCATTCAGCCGTGTTCAACACCTTTCTTTATGTCGTGGTGACGATGGTGGTTGGGGCGGTGCTGGCATTCTTCCTGGCGATGTTGCTTGAAGGTCCCGCCCGCCATTTGCGCTTCATCCGTACTGCGATTTTCCTGCCTGCGGTAACGAGTGCGGCTATCGTCGCTGAAATGTGGCGCATCCTGTTTAACCCAACGCCGAACGGGGTGGTGAACCATATTCTGAGTTGGTTTGGCGTGGCCGACCAGGGGTTCCTCGCCAGCTCCGATCAGGCGCTGTGGGTGATCATGCTGCTGCATATCTGGAAAGCGGTGCCGTACAACATGGTGATATTTATCGCCGGCCTGGCGGGTATCAGCCGTGATTTATATGACGCGTCAAATGTTGACGGCGCGAACTGGTGGAACCGCCTGCGCTACGTCACGCTGCCTGGCATGATCCCGGCTATTTCCGTGGTGTTGATGCTCTCGTTTATCCGTGGCTTCCGCGTGTTTGCCGAAGTGTACGCCACCACCGGCGGCGGGCCGTCCGGCGCGACAGAGATGATCATGACCCACATCTATAAACTTGGTTTTGAGCAATTTGACTACGGCTATGCTTCGGCGGTGTCGTTCCTGTTATTCGCCTTCACCGTGGTGCTGACGATTTGTCACCTCACGCTGAAAAAGCGCATTGCCCGCTATTAAGGAGCTGCCCATGTTAGGTAAACGTTGGGATACCGTAGGCCGCTGGATGATTTATGGCCTGCTGTTAATTGTATTTGTCGGGCCGTTCTGGGGCATTGTCGCCACCGCATTCAGCGGTGCGCCCGTGAAGCCTGGTGAACTGTTGGCCTGGCCGAATGAGTTTTCAATGGAGAACTTTATCTTTGCCTGGCAGGACATTGGCGTCTGGCAATACCTGTTGAACTCGATGGTGGTGGTGTTCTTCGGCACCATTTTGCAGGTCTCAGTCAGTGCGCTGGCGGCCTACGCCTTAGCGCGCAAAAAGTTCGTTGGCGTCTCGTTGGTCAGTTTGATCATCCTTTCCACCATGATGCTGCCGGAAGAGGTGATCGCCATTCCGCTGTACATGATTATCAACTGGCAACTGCCGCTGATTGACTCGTCACTCTATAACACCTATCTGGGCATGATCATGCCGGTGGTGGGCTGGGCGTTCTCCATCTTCGTGCTCAGCGAATTTATGGCGGCGATCCCCAAAGAATTAGAAGAAGCTGCGCGTATAGATGGCGCGAATGAATGGCAGATTTTCTTCCACGTCATCTTGCCTCTGGTGAAACCGGCGCTCGGCACCGTGGTGACGTTCGGCTTCATCATGATTTGGGACCAGTACCTGCTGCCGCTGATTGTGGTGAACAGCGACAGCCTGAACACCATTCCGGTGATCCTTGGCCGCTTGCGTACCGATGAAAGCATCACACCGAACATCTTTATTGCCATCACCTTACTGGCGATGTTGCCGAGCATCATTGTGTATCTCGGTCTGCAAAAACATTTCAATCGCGGGATTATGTCCGGCGCGGTCAAAGGATAAGGAGCGACACATGGGGTCTGTAGTGCTTAAAAATGTCTGTAAATCATATGGCGACGCACACGTTATTAAAGATGTCTCGTTGACCATTCCAGACGGTGAGTTCTGTGTGTTGGTTGGCCCGAGCGGCTGCGGAAAGTCTACCTTGCTGCGCATGATTGCCGGGCTTGAAGAGATTACCGGCGGTGAGGTGGCGATTAACGAAAAAGATGTCACTGACGTTGAGCCGAAGCTGCGCGATATTGCGATGGTGTTCCAGAGTTACGCGTTATATCCGCAAATGACCGTGCGCGAAAATATGGGCTTTGCTCTCAAAATGGCAAAACTGCCAAAAGCGGAAATCAGCCAGAAAGTGGAAGCGGCGGCAGACCTTCTCGGCCTGGGCGTGTTGCTCGATCGTCTGCCAAAAGATTTATCCGGCGGCCAGCGCCAGCGTGTGGCAATGGGGCGCGCCATTGTACGTAATCCGCAGGTGTTTTTATTTGATGAACCGCTCTCGAATCTCGACGCCAAGCTGCGCACCCAGGTGCGGGGCGAAATTCGTGAACTGCATCGCCGCCTTAAAACGACCTCGGTCTACGTCACTCATGACCAGATTGAAGCCATGACCATGGGGCAGATGATTGTGGTGCTACGCGAAGGGCGAATCGAACAGGTCGGCAGCCCACTGGAATTATACGACCGCCCGGCAAATCTATTTGTTGCCGGTTTCATCGGCTCGCCTGAAATCAATCAGTTAAAAGGTGAAGTGGTACTACAAAACGGAGAGATGATGTTACGTCTTGCCGATGGCTCTTTGTTAAGCTTGCCGCCGGGCGTGCAGGTGAAGCCGCAGCAAAAAGTGGTGTACGCGATACGCCCTGAACAGGTCAATGTGGTGGATGAAAGCGAGCAAAGCGGGGCGCTGAAGGCGACCATCACCGCCATTGAAAACACCGGTTCCGATATGCAGTTATTCTGCAACACTGGCGGGGGAGCCTTTACCTCGGTGTTTAAGCAGCGATTAAATGTACGGGAAGGTGAAACGGTATGGTTGCAGCCCAGAGTGACGGGTATCCACATTTTTGATGCAGACAGTGGGCAGCGCGTAGCGTGTCATTAAGAAGGAGCGATTGATGAAGTTATACACCCTGGATGTTACGTGCCTGGAGAATGCCCGCCGTGGCTTACAGCAACCTTTTTCGCCGCTGCAACTGGCGCTGGGGAGACTGGTTAGCGAGGCGGATAAACTCCGCGGGCAACCCCCTGAAAGCGTAGTGCATAAAAAGCTGCGCCCGGTGAGTGGCGACCCGCACGACTACTACAGCCTGGGGACTTACTGGTGGCCCAATCCACGCAGGCCGAATGGCCTGCCGTATATCCGCCGCGACGGGCACACCAACCCGCAATGCCAGAACAATGACACTGACACCACGCGCATTATTCGCATGTGTGAACGTAGCCTGACGCTTGGGCTGGCATGGTATTTTACGGGGCATCGCAAATACGCGCTTGCGGCGGCAGAGCAAATCAAGTGCTGGTTCCTTGATGAACAGACGCGCATGAACCCGCATTTGAATTACGGCCAGGCGATCCCTGGAATAGTGTCCGGGCGCGGCACCGGGCTTATCGACACCCGCTTATTGTGGATGGTTATCGACACCATCGGGTTGATAAGCGATGCAGGCGTACTGGACACCGACGACATTATCGGCTTGCATCAGTGGTTCCGGGACTTTAACCACTGGATGTTCTTTAGCGATGTTGGCCATTCGGAATACGTCTGGCACAACAACCACGGCACCTGGTATGACGCGCAACGCGCGGTGAATGCGCTGTTCTACGGGGATAAAGGGCTGGTGGCGAGAATTATCCAGCAGGGAATCACGCAACGCATGGCGGCGCAAATTGACCAGGAAGGCAAACAGACCATGGAACTCGAGCGCCCGGTGCCGTTCCACTATTCCTTGTTCAATCTCGAAGCCCATTTGCTACTCAATCGCTATGCCGAACATGTCGAATTCGACCGCTGGAATGCGGTGCAAGATGGCCGAAGCGTGAAGCTCGGGATTGATTATTTGATGCCGTTTATCGCTGACCCGGATTTGTGGCCATATCGTGATTTAGACGGCATTGTCTGGGATAGCGCATTGCGCCTGTTGTTGCAATCCATGCGCGGTTATCCAAAAGACGCGACGCGCTACAAAACGGTACTGGCGAGTTTCCCGGAAGATACGCTGAGTTTGCGTGAGCAACTGATGTGGTGCGCCTGAAATGTGTAGGTTTGTCGGGTGTTGATCACCCGACATGTCAATAATCAGTGCTGCTGATGGTTTACTAAATTGGTCAGATGCACGTCAGTCTGGCTCATACATAATCCGGCTTTGCGTGCATTTCGCACTTCGTCGAGAATCGTATTGAGTAAAACGCCTTCTTCTTCTTGTTCGCGATCCATGGTCTTCAGGAAATTCAGCGTCGGGTAATCCTTTAACTCCGTCGCTTCAGCGGTCAATTTATTTAAAGTGGCACAACGCTGTTGGTAATCTTCTACCGTTTTTTCAAACAGCATTTCCAGAGAGTCGCATTCGCTTTGTGGTGATTCAATCGCCCCCACAATGGGAGTGCCGCCCGCTTGCTTCATAAAGTTAAATATACGCATCATCTGCGTGACATTGCACTGCGCCTGGTTTCTTAAAAATGTCGCGGTACCCGTCAGGCTTTTTTCAGAACACCAGCTGCTTAATCGTAAATAGAGATTGGAAGAGTAAAAATCGCGGTTAATCTGCAAGTTGAGTCTTTGAACCATGCCGGAGGTTGCCATAATCATTTCCTTATTGAAGCGGAACATCGGGTAAAGGTCGGGGGAGAAGCTTTTAAAATAATACCCCTTTTGGGTTATTTGCAATACATTTAATTCTGCCGTTTTACCCTTATTTACAACATGCTTCACTACGAAATATTAAAAACAAAAAATGAAATAATTATTAGAGTTGAGGTTTATCTTGGATAATTAAAATTTCATGATCAATGTTGTGATTCACCATCGAAAAATGAATATCTGAATTGGCGTCTTTTTGTTTTAGATCATATTTTGTTCACTCGCTAATTTCGCCCGCGATTGTTTTCGGTATTGCAGCGGCGTCTGGCTCATCATTTTTTTGAAACAGGTAATAAAATAAGTCACCTCGATAAAACCGACTTCCTGCGCGATGGCATCAATGCTTAACGGCGAAGTGCGCAATAAATCGCAACTTTTCTTGATACGCCGCGTCAGCAAGTATTCATGAATGCTGCCCCCGGTTTGCTGGCGAAAAATACGCGAGGTATAGCTGCGAGATAAACCGATGGACTGCGCCAGCTCATCCAGCGAAAACTTGCCGCTGTAATTGCTTTCCACCCACTGCATGATGCGTGACGCAACTGTCTGTTGAGGCTGAATAAATTTCTGCGGCTGCTCGGGCAGGAAAGCCATGATTTGCATCACCAACAGCGCCACATCGCTGGCGGTCGAATGCCCATTAAGACAAAGTTTGTCGAACTGCTCGAGGATGACCTCCATAAACTCTCCCTGTTCACTTAAATCGTAAACCTGCGCCGGGGCATTGCTGGCCGCAAGGGCCGAAAATTGTGCCAGCTGGCGCGGGAAAGCGTGCAGGGTGCTCATTATTGACGTGTGCTCAATATGCATAGTGGTGCGGTGGTAGTGATTAGTATCGCTGGCATCGACGTGAACCTTGTGCAGGCGAAAGGGAGGGAAGATAAATAACCGCCCAGGCCTGGCCGTGTAATGCTGGTTATCGACCACGACTATTCCATATCCCTTTGAAATATAGAGAAACTCAGCACACTGATGCCAGTGGTAATACTGCGCGCTGGAGGCGCGTAGGCGATGAAATGAGATAACCTGACTATCGAGGGTGATCCGCTCCATAAATTGTTGTTCGCTCATTTCCCCTCCAGGACAATAAATTTAAGTTTTTACGCCATGATTTGTAATTTATTGCCCCTGGATTTAGAAAAAGCCAGTGAAAGTGAAATAACGGTTTAGTTTTGTGATGCGGCTCACTCTGACTCAGGAATAAAAGCGACTACTCTTTGCATCAACGCGCAAAATGAGCGCACAGAAAATATGAATAACAACAACTTACAATATTCTCGTGTCTGACGGGAGGAAATCTTGCAACCTGAAAACATTACTCTAAATAACCCTCTGAAAAACAGGGGCGATCTTCGTAAATTGGTTAATCAATTATTGAATGCCGTTTCGCCATTCTTTAAAAAAGATGCCAGTCGCGTCGATCTTGCTAATTTCACCGCTCATTACGGGCAGCAAATTGCAAATATGGAAACATTCTCGCGTTTGCTGTGGGGCGTCACCCCACTTTTGGCGGGAGGGCATGAACCGGAACAATTCTCTTTTTATATTCAGGCAATAAAAAACGGCACCAACCCTGAACATGCAGATTACTGGGGGGAAGTCGCACCTTACGATCAGCGTATTGTGGAAATGGCGGCCTACGGATTAATGCTGGCGGTGGCGCATAAACCGCTGCTGGCGCACTTTAGCGAGCAAGAAAAACACCACCTTTGGCAATGGCTCAAGCAGAGTGAAAACCAGGATATCCCGGATAATAACTGGCATTTCTTCCCGATTCTGGTGCAGGTCGGTTTCCACCATTGCGGCATGCCGAATAATGCCGAAGCGCTCGAAAAGCATTTCGCGGCAATGGAGCACTACTACCTCGGCGACGGCTGGTATTCAGATGGTCCAGGTCGCCCGCGTGATTATTACATTTCGATGGGATTCCATTTCTATGGGCTTATCTACGCTAAATTAATGGCCGAGGTTGACCCGCAACGCTGCCGGACATTGCGCCAGCGCGCCACATTGTTTGCCGCCGATTTTATCCATTTCTTCGCCGATGATGGCGCGGCGATTCCTTTTGGCCGCAGCCTGACTTATCGCTTCGCGCAGGCTGCGTTCTGGAGCGCTGCGGCCTTTGCAGATCTTGAGGTTTACGAGCCTGGCGTGGTGAAAGGTATCGTGCTGCGCCATTTGCGCTGGTGGCTGCAACAGCCGCTGTTTGACCGCGATGGCGTGTTGAGCGTGGGTTACAGCTATCCAAACTTAATTATGGCGGAAGATTACAACGCGCCCGGTTCGCCTTATTGGGGACTGAAAACCATGCTGGTACTGGCGCTGGGTGAAAACGATAAATTCTGGCAGGCCCAGGAATTACCGTTACCTGCACGGGAAGCGGAACACAGCATTCCTCACGCCGCTCAAATTCTGGTTCATCAGGACAACCATTTATGGATGGTGACGTCAGGCCAGCTGGAGCTGAATAACTTCGTTAATACCGAAGCCAAATACTGCAAATTCGCTTATTCCACTCGCTACGGTTTCACCATCGAACGCGGACGTTACGGCCTGAATCACGCCGCCCCCGATTCAATGCTGCTGCTTTCTGAGAAAGACGATTATTGGCGCGGACGCAGGGCATGTCAGCAAGTCACCACTGCCGACGGCATGATTTATAGCCGCTGGCAGCCGTGGAATGACGTGACTATCAACACCTGGCTGGTGCCGCTTGGCGACTGGCAAGTGCGGGTGCATTACCTCAATACCGAACGTGAACTCGATTGTGCCGAAGGCGGTTTTAGCCTGGCCAATCGCCCCTTGCCGCAAACTGAGCTGGCGGCGTCAAAAAGTGTTATGCGGACGGCGACCGATACTAGCGCTATCTACTGTTTAAGCCCGCAACCGCGTACCGGAGAGCAGGTTTTAACGCCGCCAAACAGCAACTTACTGTTCGCCGAACGAGCGGCTGTCCCGCTGCTGCGCGGCGAATTAAACGTGGGTACACATCTGTTAATCAGTGCCGTTTGGGCAGGGGATACTGATGACTTTAACGAACAATCTTGCCCGCAAGCCATTATCAGCGAGGGCGCTGTACGCCTGGTGATGAGCCACCACCAAAAGCACGTATTGTTTCTGGAGAACCCTCAATGAATAGTTCAACACCAACGCGTACTGCTCAAGTCAAAATGAGCACTTTCATCTTCCTCTACTTTTTCACCTGGTCTTCAAGCTTCGGGCTGTATGCCCTATGGTTGAGCCAGAAAGTAGGGCTGGACAGCATTACCATCGGCAGCGTTTTCGCCATCAACGGCGTCTTTGCGGTGGTGATGAAACCGGTCTACGGCTACATCATGGACAAAATCGGGATGAGCAAATGGCTGCTCTATTTTGTCTGTGCTATCTCCGCGTTAATGGCGCCGTTTTTCGTCACGGTTTATCAACCGCTACTGCTCACGCACACCACTATTGGCATCGTCATTGGCGCGTTTTATCTGAGCCTCGGCTGGTACGCAGGGGTTGCGGCGTCCGAGTCGTACGCGGATAGATTCAGCCGTTTGTATGGCCTGGAGTTTGGGCGCATCCGTATGTGGGGATCGCTCGGCTGGGCGATGGCCGCATCGGTGTCCGGTTTGCTGTTCAACTACACGCCGCTGGCAAACTTTTTGGTCAGCAGCACCACTTCCGTCTTGATGTTGGTGGTGTTGGTCAGCCTCAAAATTGGCGATGAACAGCTACGCAATAACAACGTGATTTCAGCGAATAAGATTGTGTTTTCCGATGTCATCATGTTGCTGAAAAACCGCAAATTCTGGATGTTCAGCCTGTATGTGGCCGGTGTGGCATGGATGATGTTTGTCGCCGAACAGCAGTTCCCGCGCTACTTCGTCTCGTTCTTTGACACCAAAGAGCAGGGCAACGCCTGGTACGGCTACTTGAGCACCGTTCAGTCCGGCATGGAATTTGTGATGATGATGTTCATTCCGGTGCTGGTTAATCATTTCGGTGCGAAAAAGGGGTTGCTGCTCTGCGGCTGTGTGGTGGGTTTGCGCCTGATTGCCTCAGGCCTGACATCCGATCCGCTGGTGATTTCAATCATCAAGCCGTTCTACGGCGTGGAAATCGCACTGTTGCTGATCTCCGTCTTTAAATACATTGCCGAGCATTTCCACAAAAAGGTTAACGCCACCATGTACTTACTGGGTTATCAGGCGATGATTTATGTTGGTTCGGTGGTCGTCGCACCGCCAGCCGGTTATCTGTACGACAAAATCGGCTTCGCACACACCTACTTAATGATGGGCTGCTGCGCGCTGGTCTTCACCCTGATTTCCGCTTTCACACTCTCGCGCTGCCAGTCAACACGCGCGGAGTCTCAAACCTTCTCACCCGCTTTAGACACTTCACCGGTCGAGCCGGTAAAACATTAATTAAAGGAGACGTTATGACCCGTTCTGTAGTCACTGAAAAAGTTGTGACCGAGCCACTGCGCCCTATTGAATTGCATCAAGTAGACCGCCTGGCCCTCAAACATAAGCTGGATAAGGCGTTGCAAAGCGTCACTAAAAAGCTGGATAAGACGATTGTTCTGGTAGGGGATAAATTCCCTAACGAAGCTTGCGAAGGGGGCAAGTGGAAACCTGCTGAGAACAACGAGTGGACCACCAGTTTCTGGCCTGGGCAACTGTGGCTGGCGTGGGAGATGACCGGCGAGGATAAATATCGCCAGGCGGCTGAGCGTTATTTGCCCTCTTTTGCGGAGCGTTTAGACCAGCGTATCGAAACCGCGACTCACGATTTGGGTTTCCTTTATACGCTCTCGTGCGTCAATGCCTGGCGCTTAACCGGCAATGAAACTGCCCGCCAGACTGCGCTGCAAGCGGCAGATATCCTGATGGAGCGTTTTAACCCGGTGGCGAAGATCATTCAGGCATGGGGCGATTTGAATGATCCAGAACAACAGGGGCGGATGATTATTGACTGTAATATGAACCTTCCGCTGCTTTATTGGGCAAGCCAACAAACCGGTGATGCTCGTTACGCCGAGGCGGCAACAGCGCACGCGGAGCAGGCGGCAAAGTACATTGTTCGCCCGGATGCCTCCACATTCCATACCTACTATATGAATGTGGAAACTGGCGAGCCGCGTTTTGGAAATACGCACCAGGGTTACAGCGACTCTTCGTGCTGGTCGCGAGGACAGGCGTGGGGCATTTACGGTTTCTTGCTCACGTATTTGTATACCGGCGATAAAAGTATGGTGGATCTTACGCGCAGCCTGGCGCATTACTTTATCAACCGTTTGCCGGAAGATGACGTTTGCCACTGGGATCTGGCGTTGCTGGGTACTGATGCGGTGCGCGACAGCTCGGCCGCGGCGATTACCGCTTGCGGGCTGCTGGAACTGGTGAAAGTGCTGCCGGTTCTGGATGAACATCGCGCCCACTACGAAGAGATGGCGCTGCGCATCATTCAGTCGCTGACCGATAACTACCTGGCGCGGGACGATGAGCCATGCGAAGGCTTGCTGAAACATTCGGTTTATCACATGGCAAGCGGCAAAGGTGTGGATGAATGCTGTAGTTGGGGAGACTATTTCTACCTTGAAGCACTGGCACGCGTGCGCCAGGTGTGGAGTCTCTACTGGTAATTTTCTTGCCCCCGTAATGTTGCGGGGGCAACATGGAGAGTCGTGATGAAAACCGTTGCAGTCTTACTGGCTCCTGGATTTGAAGAAGCAGAAGCCATTGTTACCATTGATATTCTGCGTCGTCTTAAAATAAATGTGCGTACACTTTCTTGTATTGATTCGCGCGCCGTTGTGAGTTACCACGATATACCGATGGTCGCCGATGCCACCTTGAGTGAATGTTTCGACGACACATTTGATGCCGTTGTTCTGCCCGGAGGCCCGGAAGGCAGCGTATTCCTCGCGAAAAGCGCCAGCGTGATTGCCTTCGTCCGCCGTCACGATGAACTCGGAAAATTTATCTGCCCGATTTGTTCCGCAGCCGCCCGCGTGTTGGGCGGGAACGGTTTACTAAAAGGACGCCGCTATGTTTGTTCCGGTGATTTATGGCAGCAGGTTGGCGACGGCGTTTATGTTGATGCCGATGTCGTCGAAGACGGCAACCTGATAAGCGGAAGAGGATTGGGGAAAGTGTTTGATTTTGCCCTCACCGTAGCGGCTCGCCTCGAAGGTGATGAAGCTGCCGCCCGCGATCATGCGGAGCATATTTATTATCCGTGGTAGTGGTGAACACTCAGGGAATATATCATTTCCTGAGTGGGTTTATTATTATACATGATATACATTTCGTTAATCATTATTAAAACCTCTAATTATAATTGAGAATGACATCTTCTGAATACCTTCGGAACCTGGAAGGTATGATTCCGGTTGTTCGTCAGTTTTAAATGGTTATTTATTCTTTCCAGCGTTTTAATTCTTCGTGATTTAATTAATTATAATTACGGAGAAAACAAAATGGCAAATGTCATTTATATGACGATTAATGGTGAAAAGCAGGGCATGCTTTCTCAAGGATGCGGGACTGCAGACTCTATCGGCAACAAATATCAGTTTGGACATAAAGATCAAATTTTAATCTACGAGTTGTCGAACGTAATAACCCGAGAGCAAAATGCCGTTCATCACCCGCTAGAAATAAGAAAACCCATCGATAAATCAACACCTCTTTTGGGTGTGGCCATCTCTAATAATGAAAAAGTAGAATGTGAATTTTTCATGTACCGCACTTCAATAGCCGGCGGGATGGAGCTTTTTTTTAAAGTTAAACTCACCGGTGCGACGCTGAGCCAGATGCGATTTTTCTACCCAAACTCCTTGACCCACAATGATGTACAACCCCAGGAAAGTATCGCCATTCGCTATGAAACAATAACCTGGGAACACATTTCTTCAGGAACAAGCGGGTGGAGTTTATGGAATGATCGGGTGAACTAATGGGAACTTCCGCAATTTCTCATTTGAAATATGACCTGGACAACTATGTTGTCGCGCTAAAGCGAGTGGCTAATCTTGCTGCCAGTTTCTTCCTGGAAGATGCCATCATCAGGATGAACTATTTGAAGGAAATCGATGACTATATAAATGAGATGAATTATCGATTCCATCAGACCCTTGATCCTAATGAAAGGATGCGAATAGTCAATGATGTGAAAGCCGAAGCTGATATGGCAGAGCGGGAATATCAGCTTTTAAGGCTTGGGAATTATACAAAATACATTTCTACGGAGATTTTTGAAGAGCAAGGTGTTTTGAAATATGTCAAAATTGCCGGTGGGGTGGTAGCTGGCGGGGCACAGGTTTATTCAGGTAAAATTTTGTTTAATACTGGGAAAATCCTGAATAGTAAAACATTTAAATCAATAGGTGTGATTTTAATCGCCCATGGCGCGAACAATGTATATGAATCCCTATCACCTATATTATTTGAACATTCTGAGGCGGGATATTTGCGAAAATTATATAGAAAAGGTGCTAACGTATTGGGATATGATAATAATAGTGGGGACTTGGTATATAGTGCAGCTGATCTTTTTGTGACAATAATAGCAGCTGTTGAGACTCCTGTTTTGGTGCAAAACCGAAACCGACTTATTCCAAAAGGTTGGTTCGAAAAACCAGGTACAGGTCGTTTGTTCAATCAAGTAAATCAAGATTATATCACTAAATGGCAGAAAATGAATAATGGAATGAGAATGTTCCAGATCGGTAACTCAGGATACAAAGTCACCGCTGAGCTAGTATTTGGAGGGTATAAATATCAGGATAAATAGCTTATATGTTTCATTCTGGTACTTATAGGTGCAGTTTTATTTATTTGAAAACCTGCTAATGCAGGTTTTCATTTTTAATTTGTAATGGAGTGCAATTAATTTAATTATTGCATTCATCTTTAAATCGAGTTTGTCTTTCTCACAATAAATAATAATGAAAAGCATCATTAAATAAATAATTAATGCCATGACTGGACTTTTAAGGTCATGATTTTCCAACCAAAGATATATGGCTTGAATGATTGAAATCATTGAAATTATCATTGTGCAGCTTGATGCCCTGTCAGCAGTAACTACAATATATTCTTGAAAATTCTCGGGCTCAGTCTCTGGGATTGGTTTTCTTTCCAAACGGTACCACTTTCTCATCGCATGAAAATTGTTTTTCATAGACAGAATTTCGCGGTAGGTAAATCCACTGTTCAAGATTATTTTTTTTATATTCATTTTCTCTAACAACCTATTTAATATCGATTAAGCTGAGCCAGCTATTTTGGCACGAATTCGTAATATCATGAGTTTAACAATAGATAAATAGGTGACGTTAAATATTTTGGCATTTCCTTCTATGCTAGCAATGAAACAAATCGATGCGGTAAACAATATAGCAAAAGCGTAATGTGACTGACCCGTTATAGTTAAGGTTATAATAGGCAAGAAGATACATGATAGTAGGCAGTTGAATGGAGTCCAAAAACATACTCGAGCCATTACAAGAATAGCTTCACTAAGATTTTCATCTTCATTGCGCGGTTCGTTTGTTTTAAAATAATGCCTGGTGATGTACTGAAAGTACCTCCTTATCATAAGTAATTCTTTATAAGTAAAACCACTGCTTAATATTAATTCTTTTTTATTCATTGTTAACTTTACATCCATGTAGAAGATAGAGTTTTTACAAAGAGTGAATGATACTCGTTATTCTATGGGATGGGTAGATAACAATTTATATAATAGAATTATATAAGCAGTGAATTCATTAGTTGATTTTCATATCTAAAAGTAATTAATCCACGATTATATTCCCCTCTCTTCATGACCTATTAATAAAGTAAACTCTTCTATACTTACTCCTTTACCCAGGGGAACACTCATGGCAATCGAACTGGAAACCCTAACCTGACCAGTGGTGTGTCTAACAATGCGCTGCCGCTTGTGCTTTATCATCACGTTTTTCATGAAATGCATCTCGTCGAATATTTTTAACCGCTGTTTGTCAAAAGCGACTGGCCGCCATCCTGGGAGAGCAGGGAGGGATCATTAAAGTCTGGTAGCGAACCAGCCGCAGGGAGGCGCTGGCTGAACTTATGGACAAATAAGCTATACGCTTATTCATTTGTCTGACATATGCCTCTATTTTTATGTCTTTAATTGCTAAATACATGCACGGTTTTACTGTATTTCTGCTGTGTGATTGCGCTCTCCTATGGATTATTAATTTCCCGCTACAACTATCCCAAGCTTAAAAAGCTAAAAGCCAGCAGTGCTAATGGCTTGTTTTAACTAAATCTTACCCTACATAAAATAAAATCGAGCGGGAGTATTCCATGCACAAATTTACTAAAGCGTTGGCGGCCATTGGTATCGCTGCCGTTATGTCACAATCCGCTATCGCAGAAACGATGAAACTCGGCTTTCTGGTCAAACAACCAGAAGAGCCATGGTTCCAGACTGAATGGAAATTTGCCGATAAAGCCGGGAAAGATCTTGGTTTTGAAGTGATAAAAATTGCGGTTCCGGACGGCGAAAAAACGCTGAATGCCATCGACAGCCTGGCTGCTAGCGGCGCGAAAGGCTTTGTGATTTGTACGCCTGATCCAAAACTCGGTTCAGCGATCGTTGCCAAAGCAAAAAGCTACGACATGAAGGTGATTGCTGTTGATGACCAGTTTGTTACTGCCAAAGGTAAGCCAATGGATACGGTGCCATTAGTGATGATGGCGGCGACCAAAATTGGCGAACGTCAGGGGCAAGAGCTTTATAAAGAGATGCAAAAACGTGGTTGGGATGTGAAAGATTCTGCCGTGATGGCGATTACCGCTGACGAACTCGATACCGCTCGCCGTCGTACTTCGGGTTCAATGGAAGCCCTGAAAGCCGCCGGATTCCCGGAAAAACAAATCTACAAAGTCCCCACCAAATCTAACGACATCCCAGGCGCATTCGACGCCGCAAACTCCATGCTGGTTCAGCATCCGGAAGTGAAACACTGGCTGATTGTTGGCATGAATGACAACACGGTGCTGGGCGGCGTGCGTGCTACGGAAGGTCAGGGCTTCAAAGCGCCAGATGTGATTGGTGTGGGTATCAACGGCGTGGATGCGATCAGTGAACTGTCGAAAGCGCAGGCGACAGGCTTCTACGGTTCCTTGCTGCCAAGCCCGGACGTACACGGTTATAAGAGCAGCGAAATGCTCTACAACTGGGTGAGTAAAGGTGCGGAGCCACCAAAATTCACCGAAGTGACTGATGTGGTGCTGATTACTCGCGATAACTTTAAAGAAGAGCTGGCGAAAAAAGGCCTCGGCGGTAAGTAATCTGCGAATGCACGGTGGATAAGCGCAAGCTTATCTACCCAACCCAAACTGTAGGTCGGATAAGCGCAAGCGTCATCCGACATTGAGGTCTGTCATGCAGCATCAGACACCGTATCTCTCTTTTCGTGGTATAGGCAAAACTTTCCCAGGCGTGAAAGCCTTACAGGACATCAGTTTCGACTGCTATGCCGGGCAAGTTCACGCACTAATGGGGGAGAATGGCGCCGGGAAATCCACACTCCTGAAAATTCTTAGCGGTAACTACGCGCCGAGCGAAGGCAGCATTGTTCTGCGCGGCGAAGAAGTCACTTTTGCCGACACGCCTGCGGCCCTGAATGCCGGGGTCGCCATTATTTATCAGGAACTCCACCTGCTGCCGGAAATGTCGGTTGCCGAGAATATTTACCTCGGGCAACTTCCGCACAAAGCGGGCTTCGTGAACCGTTCTTTATTGAATTACGAAGCGAAATTGCAACTTGAGCACCTCGGTTTGGATATCGACCCGAGTACGCCACTCAAGTATTTATCTATCGGCCAGTGGCAAATGGTGGAGATTGCCAAGGCACTGGCGCGTAACGCAAA
>Ga0160438_1000178_pt1 | contig 23119 bp, 19 predicted proteins | sample HID1975K_E0MG_FD_108203 | JGI IMG/M metagenome (GOLD analysis project Ga0160438, IMG submission 108203) | Enriched soil microbial communities from UW Madison campus, WI, USA - HID1975K_E0 MG | ecosystem: Environmental > Terrestrial > Soil > Unclassified | place: USA: Madison, Wisconsin...
AGGGCTTTTTTATGCATAAAATTCAGCATGTCTCTCTATTATTGTGTTTAACGCAAATATCTTCTGCAATTATCTGACTTTGTTAGCAAAGTTATCCGCTGCATAATCCTCGTATAACAAACATATATCCCCAACGAGGTAAAAAATGACAATTCCTGCATTTGGTTTAGGTACATTTCGTTTAAAAGACGATGTAGTGATCGCATCAGTAAAAACAGCGCTTGAATTAGGTTACCGCGCGGTCGATACAGCACAAATTTATGAGAATGAAGCTGCTGTAGGGCAGGCTATTGAAGAAAGTGGTGTTGCACGTAGTGAGCTTTTTATCACCACTAAAATCTGGATTGAGAATCTAAGCAAAGAAAAATTAATCCCAAGCCTGAAAGAAAGTCTACGCAAATTGCGTACAGATTATGTCGATTTGACTCTAATTCACTGGCCATCATCCAATGATGCTGTGCCAGTCGCAGAGTTTATGCAGGCGTTACTTGAAGCGAAAAAAGAAGGACTAACGCGCAATATTGGTGTTTCTAACTTCACTATCGACCTGATGCAGCAGGCAATTGATGCGGTGGGGGCTGAAAATATAGCGACCAACCAAATTGAGCTTTCACCGTATTTGCACAACCGCAAAGTCGTTGATTGGGCACATGAACATAATATCCATATCACCTCATATATGACTCTTGCCTATGGTAAGGCACTGAAAGATGAAGTCATTAGAAGAATTGCGCAGAAATATAATGCAACTCCGGCTCAGGTTATTTTGGCATGGGCAATGAAGTTGGGTTATGCGGTTATTCCTTCTTCAACAAAACGTGAGAATCTGCAAAGTAATCTACGATCGCAGACTCTCATGCTCGATGAGGAAGATATGATGGCCATTACTGAACTGGACTGTAACGATCGACTGGTTAGCCCGGAAGGTCTGGCTCCACTCTGGGATTAATCTTCCATTACAGCCCCTGCGGGGGCTGTTGCACATGCTCACTTAGAAAATCAATAAATGCTCTAATCCGGCTGCTGACGGCACGATCGCTGTAATACACCGCACTGAATGGCATTTCTACGGGGAGCAGTTTGTCTGCAAGTAATTCCACAAACTTCCCTTCAGCTATTTCTTTATTAATCATGTAGTCAGACAGGCAGGCAATACCATTCCCGGTCAGGCAAAGTTGCTTGAGTGTTTCACCGCTATTGGATGTTATTCCCGGTGTAATGTCATACTGTAATCCATCAGTTTGGGCAACCGGCCATTTGTTCAAACTTTCTGTTTCAGAGAAACCCAGGCAGATATGATCCTGAAGATCCTCTGCACTTCGCGGTATTCCGTTTTGTGCTAAATATTCAGGAGAAGCAATAATTTTACGTTGGCTGGTGAAAAGGGGTCTGGCCCGAAGTGTTGAATCCGTCAACGTTCCTGCGCGAATGGCAACATCGACTTTACGTTCAATCAGGTTAATAAATGTCTCTGAGGAAATTAGCGAAAGCGTTATCTCTGGATAGCGTTCACGGAAAGGTTTAATGAGCGGCATCAAGAGGTGGAGCATCACAGGGGTCGCAGCGTCAATGCGCAGTAAACCCCGAGGTCTTTGTCGCGTTTCCATTAGCTCATTTTCAGCCGCTGCCATCTCTTGCAAAATCTGTTGTACGCGGCGGAAATAACGCTCACCTTCTTCTGTAAGGCTTAGCTGGCGCGTTGTGCGATTTAGAAGTGTTACCCCTAGCTTCATCTCTAATTTTTTCACCGAGCGGCTCACAGCTGAATTAGCCAGTTCGAGCTGTAACGCTGCACGACTAAAACTTCCGCTTTCCACAACGGCGACAAAGATCGTCAGTTCTTCAGAGGTGGCCTTCATTATTGCTCCTGAGACAAAATTGTATTGAGATTTTGCATATTTTTGTTATTTAACCATCACGCCATACTGCGTGTCATCAAAAGACACCTGTTATGGAGTAAATTATGCCTCTGGCACTATGGGCGCTGACTATCAGTGCATTTGCAATCGGTACTACAGAATTTGTCATTGTTGGGCTGGTACCAACAATCGCTGACCAACTTTCAATTTCATTACCTTCTGCTGGATTGTTAGTCTCTATTTACGCGTTGGGCGTCGCTGTGGGCGCTCCTGTTTTGACGGCATTAACCGGGAGATTGCCTCGTAAGCAATTACTGATTGGTCTGATGGCATTATTTACCGCGGGTAATCTGTTAGCCTGGCTTTCGCCAAACTATGAAACCCTCGTTATTGCTCGTCTGCTGACAGGACTTGCGCATGGCGTGTTCTTCTCAATTGGCTCAACCATCGCAACCAGTCTGGTCCCTAAAGAGAAAGCGGCATCTGCCATTGCGATTATGTTTGGTGGTTTAACCGTTGCTTTGGTTACTGGCGTACCTCTCGGGACGTTCATTGGTCAGCATTTTGGTTGGCGCGAAACGTTCCTCGCAGTGTCGGCTATCGGTGTAATCGCATTAATTAGCAGCACAATTTTGGTGCCTAAAGATATTCCAACTCGAGTGGTTGCCAGTATTAAAGATCAACTGAAAGTGATGACTCACCCGCGTTTGTTGATCATTTATGCGATAACAGCTTTGGGGTACGGTGGCGTGTTTACGGCATTTACCTTCCTGGCTCCGATGATGCAGGACCTTGCAGGTTATTCGCCAGCAGCAGTGAGCTGGATTTTATTAGGCTATGGCATCTCCGTAGCAATAGGGAATATCTGGGGCGGAAAACTTGCTGACCGTCATGGTGCTGTGCCTGCCTTGAAATTCATTTTTGCAGCACTTGCCGCATTACTCCTGGTGTTCCAGTTTACGGCTAGTTCACATATTGGTGCTTTAGTGACGGTGTTAATCATGGGGATTTTCGCCTTCGGCAATGTACCTGGTTTGCAGGTGTATGTTGTGCAGAAGGCTGAGCTTTACACGCCAAATGCGGTAGATGTTGCTTCTGGTCTGAATATCGCGGCTTTTAACGTTGGGATCGCATTAGGTTCTGTTATTGGCGGTCAAACGGTTCAAAGCTTTGGTTTGGCGCAAACGCCCTGGATTGGCGCGGTGATTGTTGTTGGTGCATTACTTTTAATTACGTTAAGTGGCCGACTTGATTCCCGCCGAGAAATTGCTGTCGGGTAACTCATTTAAACAAGATCGTTAGCAATTGCTTACGGTCTTGTTCATCAATGGTTTGAATTGGTCGTTGAAACTCTGCACTAAAGTCCCTATAACTGAAAGACAGCCTTCGATATGGAGGCTTCTTTGGTTACAGAGGTCATTAGTAAAAAAGTGCGCAAAAATACTTATGCCATGAGATATGTTGCCGGTCAGCCAGCAGAACGCATTCTGCCTCCTGGCTCCTTTGCAACTATTGGTCAGGCATTGCCACCCGGGGAACCTTTGCCGAGCGAGGCTTCCTTAAAAGTATTGGTATGGAATATTTTCAAGCAGCAACGAGCTGAGTGGCTTTCGGTGCTGCAAAATTTTGGTAAAGATGCTCACCTCGTCTTGTTGCAGGAAGCGCAAGCCACTCCTGAACTGGTAAAATTTGCGACCAGTAATTATCTGGCCGCAGATCAGGTTCCGGCGTTTGTATTGCCTCAACACCCCTCTGGCGTGATGACGTTGTCTGCCGCACATCCTGTCTACTGTTGCCCACTGCGCGAACGTGAACCGATTCTACGTTTGTCTAAATCCGCGTTAGTAACAGTTTACCCGCTGCCTGATGGCCGTTTATTAATGGTCGTGAATATTCATGCCGTGAATTTCAGCCTGGGTGTGGATGTTTACAGTAAGCAACTTGGGCCAATTGGTGATCAAATTGGCCATCATAATGGGCCGATTATTATGGCAGGCGATTTTAATGCCTGGAGTCGCCCTCGCATGAATGCACTCTACCGCTTTGCTCGCGAGATGACTCTGCGTGAGGTGCGCTTTACTGACGATCATCGCCGTCGGGCTTTTGGTCGTCCTCTCGATTTCGTGTTTTATCGTGGATTAAATGTTACGGAAGCCTCTGTTCTGGTTACCCGCGCGTCTGACCACAACCCTCTACTAGTCGAATTCCGTCCCGGCAAACCTGATTGAAGTAAGGTTAGTCAGGTCTGCCACTGGGCAGACCTGTGTGCTGCCCTTACTTATAATCAACTGCAAGGACAATACAATGACAACACAAACTCACCATGACAAAGTCAGCCAACAATTTAGCTCTCAGGCAGGGGCGTATCTGAGTAGCGCTGTACACGCTTCAGGAAGAGACCTGGAGCGCTTGAACGCGCGTCTGGCCGATTTTCCTGAGGCCCAACTGCTTGATATGGGATGTGGGGCAGGGCATGCGAGTTTTATTGCCGCGTCACAGGTGAAAGATGTTGTTGCTTACGATCTCTCCGAACAAATGCTGTCGGTGGTCAGTGAGGCAGCTAAAACTCGTAATATCTCCAATATAAAGACGCAGCAGGGTTATGCGGAAGCTTTACCATTTGCGGATGAATCATTTGATGTTGTGATCAGCCGCTATTCAGCTCATCACTGGCACGACGTTGGCAAAGCGTTACGGGAAGTAAGGCGCGTACTGAAACCTGGCGGCGTGGTGGTGTTTATGGATGTTATGTCACCTGGCCATCCTGTTCTGGATATCTGGTTACAAACTGTTGAAGCATTGCGGGATACTTCGCATGTTCATAACTATTCCAGCGGAGAGTTACTGGGCATGTTTAACGAGGCAGGTTTAGTGACGCAAAACTTATTGTGCGACCGATTGGTTCTGGAATTTTCAAGTTGGATTGCACGTATGCGAACACCTACGGTAATGGCTGATGCTATCCGTGCTTATCAACAAAGCGCATCAGACGAAGTACAACGCTATTTTGATCTGCAGGCTGATGGGACGTTTACCAGCGACATTGTGATGGTCGAAGCCAGGAAAGTCTGACATTGCGAAGCAGGAATAAAAAAGGCACCTAAATAGGTGCCTTTTCTTCGAATAAACAATCATGTATCAGGTGTAGAGTTGTTGCTTACGAACAGCGTCAACTGATCGCCAGGTTTCAGATTGTCCGTATCATCGTTCCAGCGTAGAACATCTTTGATATTCACACCGTGACGTTTAGCGATACTCGACAACGAATCACCCTTGCGCACCTTATACGTGATGCTATCGTTCTTAGCTAAGCTCTGAGCGCCATTTTTGACACTGAGTGTTTGACCAACTTTGATATGCGCGCCACGTATGCCGTTCCAACTTTGCAAATCTTTTGAGCTAACGCCTAAGCGTGAAGCGATGCTCGACAGGGTATCACCCGAGCGAACACGATAAGATTTGCTGCCACCTGCGCTGATACGGTTATCTGCGACAAGCGTTGGCTGCACTGCTGCAATTTCACCGGAAGCCAAAGAGGCTTTCAGCTGATCGGCATGCTTTTTAGGCACCATCACATAACGCTGATTTTTGCCAACCGTCGAGGTTTTAACCCCAGCGTTGAACGTTTTAAGCGTACTTAATGGTATTCCCGCCATTTCAGCCACTTGTGTCAGTTCCACCGGATCGCTCACTTCAACTCGCGCTAAAGCACGACTTTCGTCAGTCGTCGGCAGGCGTACACCGTATTTTTGGCTGTTCTTGAGAATGTCACTCAGCGCCAGCATTTTTGGTACGTAAATCTTGGTTTCCCGTGGCAGTGAAAGCGACCAAAAATCCGTAGGTAAGCCACGAGCTTTATTCGCTTTCATTGCCTTCAGTACACGACCTTCGCCGCTGTTGTACGCCGCCACGGTTAACAACCAGTCGCCGTCAAACATCTTATTCAGACGCTGCATCATATCGAGTGCGGCAGTGGTAGAAGCCACTACATCACGACGTGCATCGTATGCTTTGGTCTGTTTTAAACCATAATTTCGACCCGTACTCGGTACAATCTGCCAGATGCCAGCGGCATTCGCAGAAGAGGTAGCGTGGGGGTCAAAAGCGCTCTCCACTATGGGTAGTAGTACTAGTTCCATTGGCATGTTACGTTTCTTAACTTGCCCGGCAATCCAGTACATATACGGCTCTGCCCGTAATGTTACATCGTGGAGATAGCTCTTATTCTTCAGGTACTTCTGTTTCTGTTCGCGGATCCGGGTATTCTCCGGTATCCCCATCTTTAGCTCGTCGCCAATGAAGTTCCACAAGTTTTGATTATCTGCGAGGTATGTCCCATCGTCCATCCATCGCTTACCTGTGTACTTTCCTGCTTCACCTTGACCAGCTGCAGACAGACTCTGTGCGTGCTGTTGGATGTTGCCGTCATGCTTCGACGCCTGGCACCCCACTAGCAGGACAGAGGCGAGTAATATCGCTTTTGCCTTCATGTGTGTGTCAATAGTTGCTTAAAAGACGAGCAAGAATACCTTCCACTTCCAAACAACACAACCAGAAAATTCAGAATGTATCTTTCTTTGTCCGTAACCATGCAAAAATCTGGTGTGGTTGTTGCAAGTTTGTTTCTTCTTTTATTTTATCTATTAAATCAATATCATGTGTTCTAAGGAATAAATTTATTTTGCGTTCATTTTCTAAAGAACTGGGTAGCGTTGATTGGTTTTTTGCACGTAACTCCTTAACTTTTCGACAGTATCGGTTTAACTCATCATCGTTGGGAAGGATCGATAAGGAAAACTTTATGTTCGAAAGTGTGTACTCGTGGGCACAACAAATTAACGTTTCAGCGGGGAGTTTGTTAAGCTTTTGAAAAGAATCAAACATATTGTTAGCTGTGCCTTCAAAAAGCCTGCCGCAGCCGCCAGAAAATAGAGTATCGCCGCAAAATAGATAAGGTGCACAGTAGAAACAGATATGTCCTAAAGTGTGACCGGGAGTGGCAATAACACTAAATTCATACTTTAAAATATTGACCTTATCACCCTCTCTGACTACCCGATTCGTTCCCTTATCTTGTGTCTCTTCGGGGCCATATACCACAAGGTCTGGATACTTTTTCACAAGTTCTTTTACGCCGCCAACGTGATCGTTGTGATGGTGAGTCAGTAAAATTGCCTCTGGTGTCCATTGGTTGGTTTCAAGCGCTTTAAGCACTGGTTCAGCTTCACCAGGATCGACGATGATACATTTACCCTGTTCGTCGTTCAGAACCCAGATGTAGTTATCCTGGAATGCAGAAATACTGTTAAGATTCATAATTCAACCTCTCTGAATTGCGTTAAGAAGGTAGTGATGAAACCGGCAAGGATACCTGATAATTTCATTTCACCGCATCATTGGGGAGAGCTGCCCTGGGGCGAATATTACCGCGAAGCTCTGGAAGTCCAACTCCAGCCCTGGCTTGCTAAGATGTTCGGTTTTCATCTTCTGAAGATTGGTAACTTAAGCACAGAAATTAACACCGAAGCATGCGCTATTTCACACCAGGTGAATGTCGCACTACAAGGCGAGCGGCTTCAGGTTAATGCCGATCCGCTGTATTTACCCTTTGCTGCTAAATCGGTCGATGCCTGTATGTTGGCTCATACATTACCCTGGAGCCAGGATCCGCACGGATTACTCCGAGAAGTGGACCGAGTATTGATTGATGACGGTTGGCTAATTTTAAGCAGTTTTAACCCGGTGAGTTTGCTCGGCTTGGGTAAAACTGTTCCGTTTTTACGCAAACGCACGCCGTATCATTGCCGAATGTTCACACCAATGAGGATGTTTGACTGGTTAGCGTTACTGAATTTTGAAGTGATGCACCAACGCAGTTTCCAGGTTTTACCCTGGAGTAAACAAGGTGGGAAGATGCTCAGCACCCACCTTCCTGCGTTGGGATGTATGCATGTCATTGTGGCACGTAAGCGCACATTACCGCTGACGCTCAATCCAATGAAAAGTCGGAAAGCGAAAACACAAATTCGATCAGCGGTCGGGGCGACAAGGCAGTTTAGGGAGACAACTAAAGCTTCGTCTCTGGTTGATAACCCACGTCCTCAAGAGTTGGATTAGAAGCCGCTTCACGCGCAAGTTCATCGCAACGTTCGTTCTCGGGGTGACCGGCATGGCCCTTCACCCACTCCCAACTAATTTTATGCTCGCTTAATGCGGCATCCAGTCGTTTCCACAAATCGACATTCTTTACTGGTTTTTTATCGGCGGTTTTCCAGCCACGTTTTTTCCAGTTATGAATCCATTGGGTAATGCCCTGGCGAACATATTGGCTATCAGTGCTAAGCACCACGTCGCAAGGTTCGACTAACGCTTCAAGTGCGACGATCGCAGCCATCATTTCCATGCGATTATTTGTCGTTAAACGAAAGCCAACGCTGAAAATTTTTTCGTGCTGCTTGTACCGTAAAATGGCGCCATAACCGCCCGGGCCTGGATTACCGAGGCAAGAGCCATCGGTGAAAATTTCTACCTGTTTGCGCATCTCTGGTAGACTTCCTGTGATTAAAAAACCAAGTCTGACATAAACGAGCGACATGAGCACACCAATTACACGACAGATAGTCCTTGATACTGAAACCACCGGTATGAACCAAATCGGTGCTCACTACGAAGGGCATCGCATTATTGAAATCGGTGCGGTTGAAGTGATTAACCGCCGGTTGACGGGTAATAACTTCCACGTTTACCTGAAGCCTGACAGGCTGGTGGACCCGGAAGCCTTTGGCGTTCACGGAATTGCCGATGAGTTTCTGGCAGACAAACCCACTTTTGATCAGGTTGCTGATTCGTTCATGGATTACATTCGCGGCGCAGAGCTGGTTATCCATAACGCGTCGTTTGATATTGGGTTTATGGACTATGAGTTCGGGAAGCTTAAACGCGATATCCCGAAAACCAATACCTTCTGCAAAGTTACCGATAGTCTGGCACTTGCTCGTAAAATGTTCCCGGGCAAGCGTAATAGCCTTGATGCACTTTGCAATCGTTATGAAATAGACAACAGCAAACGAACACTACACGGCGCATTGCTCGATGCCCAGATTCTGGCTGACGTCTATTTGATGATGACGGGCGGCCAAACCTCTTTGAAATTTGCCATGGAAGGGGACGTTCAGCAGCGTACCGGAGATAGCGGTATACAGCGTGTTGTGCGCCATGGTTCAGGTATACGTGTCATTCGAGCCAGTGATGTGGAACTGGAAGCGCATGAATCGCGGCTTGATCTTGTGGAAAAGAAAGGCGGAAGTTGCCTGTGGCGGGTATAAAAGCAGCATCAATGGATTAAAAATCACCGGTTGGGTTAAATTACCGGCAACTGATTAGATTTTTTAGAAAAAACGTTGACGCTTACAGACCCAGTACGTAATATCTGCCTTGTTCCCGACGGGGAACAAAACGCGGAGCGGTAGTTCAGTCGGTTAGAATACCTGCCTGTCACGCAGGGGGTCGCGGGTTCGAGTCCCGTCCGTTCCGCCACAATCAGAAAGCCTGAATCAGAAATGATTCAGGCTTTCGTCGTTTCTGTATGTTTGTTTTTCACCTTCCTGCATTTAGTTTTTCTTAAGATCGTGCTTTCTCTTCATGCCCAATATCTTAAATATATTTAATTATTATAATTAGCGATCATTCATTTCCCTAAGTTATTTTAGAGTGATTTTTATTTTTATTTTTAATATTATATTTATTCGCATGTTATTAATGATATTTCCTTATGTTTTAATGTAGATCACGAATGTGTATTGAATAAAAAATTATCATCCACGTTAAACTAACACATTAAGGACGATATCATGAAGGATGAACTTAGGCAGACTAATACCGCTGCAGGTTATTTAGGTGATTATTTAAGAGGGGAAGTTCCTATAAATCAACTGATACCTCAGTATGAATATATTTTGGACACATTGAATTTAGAAGCTGAACTCCAGAAAAATACAAAGCACATTATGTTATTGACGCTTTCGGAAGCTGATGCAGCACTAAACCAGCTCCTAAACTTAGTTGATCCTATTGCGACTTATGCAGGAAATATTAAAGATATGATTGATGGTACCAAGAATATTCATAAATTAACATCATACTATAATGATGCTAATAAACTTGTTTATAACCTAAAAGGATTAGGTATTAAAGCCTCTGTATATACAGAAAAAAGTGTTCAATATGTAAAAATAACTGGGTACGCAGGTGTTCGTCGTATCCTAAAAGGAACGCGGTATGCAATAAATAATCCACAAGTACTGGAGTTAGGCATTGGTAACGCGGGAAAGAATGGTGCCATTATTAGTGGGGCAAGATTCTGTGTCTGGTTTTCATTCGCATACAGAACTGTTGAGTTGATATTTAAAAATGATTACAAAGTATCTGATTTTATTGGTGATATTACTATAGATGCCGCGAAAATAATAGTGACGGTTTTTGTAACTAAAATTGCAATGATGATTGGGGCTGGTCTTGCAGCAACTGGTTTTATAACATTACCAATTGTGGGAGGTTGTTTTTTGGTGGTTGTAATTGGTTTTATTATAACCTTTGTATTAGATTATCTAGATAAAAGATATCAATTATCAGATAAGTTGAAAAATTATATTCAACAAGGTATTCAGGAAAGGAAGAGAGTTGAAGAGTGGAATTTGAAAAACCTGTCCCCGACGTTAAATTCCCTACGTGAGGGTTTCTAGATATGGATATAAGATTTAAGAGATTATTAATGATTATAGCTGTTTCTATTAGCTTGCCGATTGTCACAATTTTTATTGCTCGGTTATGCTTAGCTGATGTTATGAGTTTATTCTCTCACAGAGATTTCTTTTACCTTAATTGGCGAGTGTTTCCTATACTGTCATCTTTGCCATTTATTATTTACATGGAAGTTGTGTTTATTAGTGGTTTTTTTACAAAAGATCACATAGCACATCCAGGTATTACAAAATATATGACAATAATGACTTTTATTACCTTTGTACTTTTCTTCCCTTCAGTATTGATTGGCCCTGCTCTAAATATCGGTTTGGCTTTTTCTTCCTGGCATTCATGCCCGGTTGGTGGAGGGTTTTCAGGTGTATATTATGTCAAGCATAAAAGTAAATGCGCTACATTAACCAGTGCGGTACCCTGGGGGGATGGTAAATAAAAGCTCCATAACCACCATTTATGGAGCTTGATTGAATTGAGCTAAAGAACTCGATCATTCCATAGGCTATACGCACTGGTTCCTGCGGATACGTGCTCCCAAGTTATAGTCTCATAAGAAAGTGAAATAACCTCCTGAGGTTGTTCTTTGTTATCTAAAAGGCTATTAGGGAGCACCAGATGATAATCCGTTATCCTTGCTTTTGTTAATTTTATTTTTAGATACAGTTCATTAATGCCAAATCTATTGGTTCGATAAGAATCAAAGTCACAGTTTAATATTTCGTTTTCGGAAATTGCTTTCCCTAAAAGTGGTGTTGATTTATCAACAGGTTTGGTAATGATGACGGGATGATGAGCTGCATTTTCTACCCTGGTAATTGAGTGCGAAAGTCCATAAACCATAATCTGGTCTAAATGTGCGATTTGAGCTTTATTGCCAATTGAGTCTAGCGAACAGCAGCCTGCGGACATCAGTCCCTGCTGTAATCCAGTCAGTGTCAGATAAATTAAATTTGCCATGTTAGACCCTTATCGTTGATTATTACTTTCGACAGTATTTGAATATGCGCTCGGTTCAAGGATGTTTCTGATCGAAAAATACCGGCTCGATAAAGCATCAATTCGTTCGTTAATCTGCTTCTCTAGGGTTTGTGTATTTTGGTTCTGCTTCCGGTCGTCTTCGAGTTGCGTTAGTAACGCTTCCAGTGGAATTTCCTTATTCAGTTGAGTTTCTGCCTGATAAGCTACAGTCTTAAGGTAGGAAAGTGTCAGCCCCTCTTTATTTTTCTCTCGCTTTACAAGCAACGCTGAAAATTGATGAAGATCCTGTTGTACCTGCAGATAGCCCCGTAACTGAGGGCTATTTGCTGCGCGTAATTTCAGCGCATTGTTCCAGCTTGCCGTTGCCTTTTGCTGTTGCTCGCTATTGAGCCATATTGAATTTGCGGTTTTGGTGAGTTGTTCTCCCGTTTCCAACGTCTGAAGCGGTGATGCATAAAGCAATCTATTCAGGTTTTGCGGGTAATTTTCGAGGGTTGGCATCGTTAACCACAATGCGGTACTGCCCTGGCTAGTATCATCCAACTGCGCGATCTGTTTTTGCATAGGAAGAACCTGCCACCACCAAAGTGTTAGCGCTAGGGTAGCAGCACAAGCCACACCTGCCAGAAAAGCCCTGGTAGAATTCCATGATGATTTACTAGTATGGTTTTCTGAACCGGGGAAATGCACTTCTACTTTAGCGGGTTGGGGGCTTTGTTCCACTCCAGGCAGAGGATAATTAACAGAATCGAGCATCTCTGACTGTGAAGGCATATAAACCAGAGTCGGGGAGGCATACTGATGAGAGGATTCGGATAATGTTTGTTGATCCGTTTCCACACGCTTACGGATGTTCTGCACGAAATAAAGCAGGTTTTCGACGCGAGGAATACGTTTTAATTCTACTTGCTGAAGCTTATCGCATATCAGTTGCAGAGTTTTTTCCGTACGCAGCAAAAGGTTTGTATCGGCGGTGAGAAGGGAAGGGTTCTGGCGCAAGATACTACCGACACGGTTATTAAACCATTCCAGCATATCTGAGCGTGCCTGATAGTTCTGAGGCCAAAAGTGTTCCCATTCCGCAGTAATTAACCCTGCCAGTAATTCGCATCCTTCGCAAAAACCCGCCAGCCCGTTAATTCTCGTGCGTGCCAAGGTGTAATAGGTGGCGCTATGGAGGTCAACTCCATTGCTTTTAAAAAGTGTTAGTGCCAGAGATTCGACGAGCCGCCAGTTCACTTCTGGGTGAGCGGGATGATTGGCTTTATTCACCTCTTCCCGAATAGCACTAAACTCAGGCAAGCTACGTGGATCTTCACCCAGTTTGATGATTAATTTTGTGTCGCTCATACTGTCATTCCCTGAATATCCCCGGCGCTGCCACCGGGGAATAACCATTAATACAAAGTATCCGGAAGGGTGAAATCGCTAAAAAGCCCGCCGGTAAATGGATTGTCCTGAGTGTCTACGTGAATCCGATAGATCATATGGCCACCGTCGACATTAAACCGAACATCAAACGAGCCATCTTCCACATTGGTTAGTTGGCCTGCATCTATCAGGCGGAATTGTGCCCATGGCCCGCTAAAGATTATGCTACGAGGTGCGCCACCACCCGTTCCAATGAGCGTGAGCTTACTTTCAGACCCTTCTCGCATGGTGTTTGGCCACACCAGATGAGCTGTGAAATTGTGCCCATGGCTGTAGTCCAATAACTGCCCATCCATATTCAGAACGCTGCGGCGCTTATTGGCGGACAACTCAACGGTTTCTGCGGCATATTGCGTCCCTAAACCACTTTGTTGCGTGAAGAAGGTGTCGCGAATTTTTTGTGCAGTTTCAAGTTGTTGCTGTACGTCCTGACGGATCAAGACCTGTCCGTCTTCGCCCAACGTCAGTTTGCTTTCAATAAACAGTTTGAGGTTTTCCTGGTAGAAGCTATCGAGGATCCCGGCTGGTTTGAAGAAGCGATCGAAAGCATCCAGCGATGCATCTTGTTCGGCTTGTGGATCAAATGGATAGCGATCGGCTAATGTCTGCTGCCATGCTTTCACCACTTTTTCGTTCCACTCGACCTCCATGTAATGAACCGCTTCTATCATCACAACATGCCAGGCCTGATCGGCAAGTTTGCCCACCCATCTGTTCAATGGGGCTGGAAGCGTTTTTGCTAACTGGCGTGTCGCAAAGATGGGATCGCTGCTGTTTTGATCAAGGCGAAGCTGCACAGCTTTAAGTGCAGATTTACCCGGCACCGGCGAGTTATGGATGGCGAGCAGATAGCGATGCAACTCGGTTAATTGCTGGTACACCGTCTGCAATGTGCTGTCTTTATCTTTCCCCTCGGCTAGCACGCTGTTTTCAGGAGCAAATTCGCGTCCAAGACGTGTCAGCAACTGGAAGTCCAACGCAGACATCATCGCTTCGCGAGTTTTATCCGGCAGGTTGGCTGGTGGAGGTGGTGATTGAGTATTGTCACGGAGCGCTTGCAGAGCGCGGTAAAAAGGCTGATCGCCACTAATTATCTGCTCGAGCGCATCAATCACCTGTTGCATATCCTCATACTCCCGAAGATCGAGATTGTTCAGAGCTGCCTGCCAGGTCGCGGTATAGTCGCTGATATATTGCTCAGTAATATGCCGCTGAATCTCTTCACGATCGGCGGCACTGTATGTCACATCTTTGGTGATATTCAGTACCCAGCTATCCAGCGCGGTAAGTTCAACCAGGCTGTCGCGCTGCTTAACGAAATAGCTTTGCAACCCGTAACGCGTCAGGAATTGAGGAACGGAGAGATCTTCTTCTTTATTGGCAACAAACACTTTGTCAAAGCTCGGTCCAATTTGATCGCGCAGGTTCAGGTCTGCAGGCAACGCGCCTAATGCTCTGGTGCGCAAACTCTGGTAAACGCGCTGATAAATTGAGAGTTTACTGAGCTCTTTCTGTGCCGACGCAATAGGTTTCGCATAGGGTAGAAAACGATTAATTGAATCGCTGTCACCTGCCATGCGTTGTGCCTGCCAGTTTGTATGTTCAAGGGCATAATCCAGATGCGCCATGAGTTGCCCCTGCAATCCACGCTGCCCATGGAAATTATCACTCCATCGTTGGGCCATGTATTGCTCTACGACTTTATTATCACGCCCGCTTTTATCTTCGAGCATGCGGATAACCCGCAGTATCGCGAGCTTTTTCTCACTCTCAGGCTCAGCATTGTTCAGGTCCCGAATTAATCCGTTTAGGAGTGCCGGTAAATAGCGTTGCTCAAGCAGTTGCAAGTAAGTTCTCTCGACATAGGGGCCAATCCTTCTTCCTTGATAAAGAGCCATATCGGTGAGGGCGTTATGTTCACGATAATCACCGTAAGCAAGCGTGGCGTCTCGAATAGGGTTGAGCAGTGGTAATTGCAGATTGCCAAGCTCATCAATGCCCTGCGGTGGTGGGATATCCATAAAGGATTTTGCCTGCGCAAGAACGGTGACACCCGAGCGGTAATTCGATTTGTAATAGTGATGCCAGCCAGCAATACACGCGATTGCCGCAACCGCTCCAATAGCGGAAAAGACAGTGAGTTGACGTTTGTTTTTCTCAAGCCACACGCTGTTTTCGCTTGCCAGATTAGGTTCTGCCAGCAACGTTTGAGGGAACAGCCTGCGGGTAAAATAAGGCTGTGTTTCGACCATTGGCCAGGAGGTCAGTGCATTTTGTCCCAGTCGGTATTGCGCTGCGGCTGACTGAATAAACATGTCGTCAACCTGACCACGTTGCAGTGACGACGTGAGATAAACCCCGCGCAACATCACTGCCATATTGTCACCTGCCAGCAAACCTGAAATAAGGGCTTCCAGATGCTCGATAATTCCCTGAACCTGACGACTAAAACTAAATAACGTACTTCGCTGGCTGCTTTCTACATGATTGAGTGACAAATTCGGTAGCGCCTGATTAAAACGCTCCATCCACTCTTGCCAGAAAGCATGTAACTCCTCGCGCCAGCGCTCATTTTCGTGAGCACCTGCGGTAAAAGTGACGCCCAACGTTGCATCCCGATCTTGCTTATCAAGCGGTTGAAAAAGTGGGCCGAATCCAAAAAGCAGATCAAGTTTTGTTAAGGTGATATAGACCGGCAGTTCGCAATGAAGCTGCTGGCGAATATCCTGAAGACGTTGGCGCAATATCGTGAGTTGACGCTCACGTTGATTTTTATTTGCCGTTAATAGCTCGGGCAAATCCACGGTCAGAATAATGCCGTTAAGGGGTTGACGATGACGCTTCTGGTTTAGCCAGTCCAGCCAATGTACCCATAATCTCGCGTTAGAATTCGTTTCTTCCTGCTCACTAACCGGCTGCTCGATAAGCGCCCCGTCGATATCGAAAATAACTGCATGAGCACCGACCCGAGGTGAAATATGCCAGGTTGAGTTATTCTCGCCGCGAACTTTTTCCGGCGCGTAAATGCTATCGGCAGAATAACCCTCTCCTAAAAGCGTACTTTTCCCGCTTCCAGAAGTGCCAATGATCATATACCAGGGTAAATGGTAGAGATAATTACGCCGTGCCAGATGGCGTTGCAGGCGTAACAACCAATGGTCGAGATGGCGCTGTTGCTGGTGGATCTCCAGGCTAATCGGATCCTTTTCATGCTGGCGTTGCTGCTGTTGCAGAGTTTCAAGAAACTGCAATCGTTTAACGATACGTAATGTTAGCCATGTCAGTGCAATCAGTACCCAAACGGCCGTTGCCAGCCATCGGTTAGCCTGCGGAGCGAGTGGATGTTGGTCGCCCAGCATCCAGGTTGGCCCCTTCCACCAAACCCAGACCAGTGATAATACCCAGCCTACAATCAGCAAAATCATTGCGGAGATTTTTAACCTCGGCATTGCTGGTTTAAGTGTCGGTCTTAGCGCTCTTAAAAAGCCGGGTTTAGAAACTTTGAACACAATAAAACTCCTGTTTAAACATCACTGTCCGTCGTGATTTTTTCTTCTAATTGTTTAAGTAAGACGGGTTCCCACTGAGATAACGTCATCTGGCATGCTGTTTGATGCAGCATTTTGTATTGCTGACGTGCAGAGGTGACCAATCCGGCTTGTTCAAAAAGCTGGGCGCCAAAAAATTGTCGGTAAAATTGATCTCGTGGTTCGTGAACTTGTTGCTGGTATTGATCGAGCAATTGCAATGCAGGGGTAAGGCCTTGCTCTGAAAAGCATTGCCAAAGAGTTTCTGTATCGCTATTACTGCTCAGTGAAGAAGTAGAAGCCGTTTTTGCTGCATGCGTATCAAGCCAATGCTGTGTCGTTTGTGACAAATACGGGGAATAATCGTTGAACAGTAATGTTTTTAGCGCCGGAATTCGGTTTAAGAAATAATTAAGCTCATCACGTATCGCTTCTGCGGTATCTGAATACCCTAGCTGCATTGCAATTCGGGCTGACAGACAGTGTCCGTCGAACCAGTAAGGCGTCAGCAGAAGGCTCTTCTCAACTTGTTCCCAGAGTTCACTATTTGCGGGTGTCAGGCGAGCCTGGTAATCCTCCATTAAATCGACAGAGAATGCCGCCAGCTGCGTTCTTCCATCAACTTCCGCCTGTGGGGCGCTGGTGATAGTTTGCCAGATAGCGTAGCGACGCAGACGATATCCAACTGGGCATTGAGGATTGCGCTCGCATAGCAAATCCGCGACTTTTAAAAGCGTTTGTCTCCAGGCTTTATCGTCATGGTTTTCAATGGGAATAGTGGGGAGAGGCGCACTGATAGCCGTTGATAAATTGGCTGGTGTAGTCGCTAATACATTTTCAACTGGTGCAGAAGCATGTTCGAGAATATGACGCTGATAAAGCGCAATTAACTCATGTGCGGTCGCGGCAAGTTGCTCGCAGCCAGCCTTTTGCCAGAACGTTGAGAGTTGAGCAAATTCATCCAACATCGTTGTATGCTGGGTCTGGTTTGAATCACTCGCAAAGCCTGCCGCAGCAGCCTCAAAACGAGAGAGTATCTGCTGCGCGAAGCGGTTTTTATGAGCCTCTTTATGCGGCCATGACGGCTTCCAGAATCGCTGTAAATATTGATTGAGCAGTTGAACGGAAAGTATCAACTCAACCGCTTTCCCGGAATGTTGCAGTGTTCGTAGCAGATGGACTATTACGCGAAAATCTTTGCTTTCGTTCGCCAGTAATTTCAGGGAACGCTGCTGTATTTCAGCAATATCCAGCTGTGAGTGATTAAGCGACCCAAGCTTAACCATTTCCCTGTCAATGTATTCCCAGTCGGCATTACTTTCGCTGAGCACAGAACTGATTTGTTCTTCTGATAGAGAAGCGACAACGTATGCAACCCATGTTTGCGATGTTGAAATATCCATATTAGCTTCCTTGTAAAACTAGCTTGCCCAATGGCAGGCAGCCCGCATTGGTTCAAGTGTTTTTTCCAGATCGGTGATGGCAAATGTCATCGCATGCAGGGAAGGTTGCGACTGGCCTGTAATGTCTACCGTCAGCGTCTGCGCAGCGAAGAGTTGTTTGATTTCATCGATCCCTGCCAGGCCTCGGCTGGACTCAAGAAGTGAATCGCTTTCACGTAAAAACCAATGGACGTTAAGGTGCATTTTTTCCGTAGTAATCGACAGATTTGGTGCACTTTTAAGGGGTTCAGGTAAAGCAATTTGCATTCGAGTGATGTTATCAATGCAACTGAACATCAATACCGGGCGAGGGGGCACGCTTCCCAGCGCAGGGGTGGTAATCACCACTGAAGGGCGCTCACCCTCCGTTTGCCGGGTTATAAAAGTGGTGGAGTGATCGTCGCGCTGCAGCTCCTGGTTATAGGCTCGCATCCAGGCGTCGCCCTGCAATTGGGCTTTTTTTAGCGCGCCGGCAAATCCAGGATATTGTGGTGCCAGAGCATGGTCGTAACAGTCCAGTCGCACCAGCGAAGCCGGTTCGGCGCGACAGGTTAGCATCGCTTTTAGCGTGGCTTCTGTGGGGAAATTATCGAACTGAGTCGAGGCACAACTGGCTTGTAGCGGTATTAAAGCCAGCAATATGCTGGCTAATGTCGATCCCTTCATCAGATGCCTTGCGCCTCAGTTGCCGCATCTTCAATCTCTGCGGTGAAACGGTGCTCATCAACCGCGATGTGCACACGCTGGATGACTGAACCCGCTGCCATTTTTTGCAGCAGCAGTAACGAAAGCGGCGGCAATACTTCGCCATCAATGACAGATTCGAGCATGCGGGCACCGTTTTCGGACCGCGTGACACGAAGCATGATTTCTTCACTGACTTGCTCTGTAATTATTGTTTCGGCACTGAATCGCTGGTGTAGCAAAGTAATGAGCCTTTCCAGCTTAGCGGCGATAATGGTTTTTAAAGTCTCATCTGAGAGGGGCAGGAAAGGAATAATTTCCATACGCGCCAGCAGGGCCGGCTTGAAGAATTCGGCCAGTACCGGATAAAGTTCTTCATGAAGTTGCTCTGGGTTTTGCGCATGTTCGACGATGACCTGATAACCCAGGTTTGAGGTAAGGAAAAAGACCACGTTTTTGCAGTCGATCAGGCGTCCTTCGCCGTCGGCCATTTCGCCTTTGTCGAAAGCCTGATAGAAGAGATTAAGCACATCCGGGTGCGCTTTTTCGACTTCATCAAGCAAAACGACGGAATAAGGTTTCTGGCGAATCGCTTCTGTCAGCACACCACCTTCGCCGTAGCCGACATACCCTGGCGGCGAGCCAATCAAGCGTGAAACGGTATGTTTTTCCTGGAATTCCGACATATTGATCGTGGTGAGATACTGGCGGCCGCCGAACAACAACTCGGCAAGTTGCAAAACGGTCTCTGTTTTGCCGACGCCGCTTGGGCCTGCCAGCAAAAATGCACCCAATGGGCGCCCCGGGCGGCGCAGGTCAGCTCTCGCCGTCAGAAGATGTTTATGTAACTGTGCAATGGCTAGCGTTTGGCCTTTAATTTTGTCGCCGAGCCATGTCGGAAGCTCAGTAATTAATGTCATTTCGCTTTGCGACAAGCGGTTAAGCGGTACGCCTGTCCACTCTGCAATCACCGAGGCAATCTGGCGCTTATCGACATGCGGGGAAACCAGCAATTGCTGCTGATGCAACGTATCCAACTCGACCATAAGCGACTGAAGTGTTTCGCGTTTTTCGGGCCGTGTTGTTGCAAAATTTTCTTCACTGGTCATCAGTAGTTCATGACGCAGCGCCACAATGCGCTGCACCAAATCCTGCTGGTGGTGCCAGCTTTCATCCAGTTCGCCGAGCTGTGCGTTCGCCTGTTGATTAAGCTGATGCAATTCAAGCAGGCGAGCATCGTTTTGCGGCAAACCAATTTTCTGCTCGCGCTCTAACTGATGGATTTCTGCCTGGTACTGATGGCTTTGTGTTGTGAGTGCCGAGATTTGGCGCGGAGGGGAGGAAATATTAATTGCCACGCGGGCGCAGGCGGTATCAAGGACATCAATCGCTTTATCCGGAAGCTGACGGCCAGAAAGATATCGCTCGCTGAGTGTCGCGGCGGCCTGCAATGCTTCATCATCAATTAACACGCCGTGTGCCTGCTCGTAGACAGAGGCCAGTCCGCGCAAAATAATAGTCGCTTCAGCGGCGGTGGGTTCGTTTACCTTAACGGGCTGAAAACGCCGCGAAAGTGCAGCATCTTTCTCAAAATATTTTTTGTATTCACTCCAGGTTGTCGCCGCGATGGTTTTCAGTTCACCACGAGCCAGCGCGGGTTTAAGTAGGTTGGAAATATCCAGCCCGCCCTGTTGGTTACCTGCGCCTATAAGCGTATGCGCCTCATCGATAAATAAAATCACCGGAGTTGTGGCCTCACGCACTTCCGTCATGATCCCTTTGAAACGTTTTTCGAACTCGCCTTTAACGGATGCTCCAGCCTGAAGCGCGCCTAAATCGAGGGTCACGAGTTCTGTATTCAACAGCTTTTCCGGGACCTGACCATGGATGATACGTAGAGCAAGCCCTTCAATTAGCGCACTTTTACCTACACCGGCCTCGCCAACCACAATGGGATTGTTTTTCCGTCGGCGACACAGAATGTCGATCATCAGATCAATTTCGGCATCGCGACACAGTACGGGGTCGAGTTTGCCGTTGCGCGCATCATTCGTCACATTGGTGGAGTAGCGAGCGAGCAGGCTCTCTTCGTTGTGTGCTATCGCCGATGCTTTGGCATTGTCATCAAGAATGACGGACTCCGCAGAGTCTTTGGTGCATGAGGTAAAATTCAGCCGGAGCAAGTCGCGGTTTATCTGCGCCAGTAATTGTGCTGCGGCTGGCGGTACGTAGCGCAAAGGCGTATGAAGTAGGGCAAGCAGTAAGATTCCGCCGCGTAATTGTCCAAGCTGCATCTCGGCAGAAGCCAGCAGCCATGCATCTTTTAGCCATTCCACCAGTAATGGTGAAAAGCTTGGGTAGCTATCAACGGATTGACCTTTATATTCACCGACGAGAGTCAGTGCGTCGCGTAGCTCCCCGAGGTCAATCCCGGAATATTCGGCTATAACACGGACATCGCTACGTGGCGTTGCCAGCATTTGTACCAGGACTTGCGCGACGGTAATTTCTGATGCTTGCTGGTTGACGCATTCAGCCGCTGCCATCTCCAACGCTTGTTTTGACAAAAGATTCAGCCGGTTAACCAGCGTAGGTAAATCAATCTGGATCATCTCAATATCCTTATTGTTATCTCAGCAAGCCACTTAGCTGCTGCAAAATGTCCTGGGTCTGCGCGTTCAGGCGCAGTAGATAAAATAAATAGGTCGCGAGGAGTAGGGTGATACCGCCTACGAGCAAATGCTTAATGCCCAGGCGTTTTACTAAGCGGTACGGCGAATGCTGGTTTCTTTTATCCAGATGCAATAGCGGGAAGGGACCATCCCCACGCAACTGGTGGAGTACGTGGTGTAAGCGGCGAAATATATGTTCGAATTCATCGTTGTTTTGCATACTGACTTTATAGCGGCCACGGAATCCGAGCGAAAAACATAAGTACAGAAACTCAAGTAGATCGCGATATCGCTTCGGTTCGCCAATCAGCCTTTCAAGCAGAATATAAATCTTCTCACCGCCCCAGGTTTCATTATGAAAATGCACCAGCAGTGATTGTTTTACCCATTCGTTCTGGCTTGACCAGCCCTGGCCCAACGCCGCTTCATCAATGAAAGTACAAAGAACATAACGAAACGAAATGATGGTCCCCGGCTCGTAGCCATGGTTCTGCAGTAATTGCTCAATCGCACGAATATCGGTAACAACCTGACCAAAAAGATGGTCCGGTAACCCACGACTGCTCATGGTTTTCAGACGCAACACCATGCCAAGAAGAGGGGTTGCTCCATCAATCATTGGATTCAGACTATTGCCGCGAAGCGCCAGTCGATACTGGCGTTGGTTATCGTCATTGGTTTCATAAGTGAAAACCGATGCTTCAGAGAGTTCGCTCATAGCGTTATCCTCTTATTGCCCAAAGCTGTAGCTCGAGTTCCGGGAAGTTCCCGGAGACGTGCAAAGCGATGCCGTTGTGACGCACAATTTCCGCCCAGGCCAGGCTGTTTTTATCCAGGGTGAAGTAGACATAATTGGCGTGATAAGGGATCTGGCGTGGTGCGGTGGAAAGCGGCACCAGCTGAACCCCCGGAACTTGAACGCTTACCACATTGCGGATTTTTTCCACGGAGCTGATTTTGGATTGCTGCACAAATTGGCGATGTAATGTTTCGTGTGGCATTTGCGATTTCACCGCCAGCACAAAGGTTGCGGATTGCAAAAGGGTTGAATCATTAACGATGGCGGCATAAATGCCATCCATATAAGTAAATGGCAGATTCATCGCGCGTGGAGCTAATACCGTACTTAGCGCTTTGCGTAATCGAGGCATTATCTGATTAAACGTTTCGGTCAGATTTTCCTGCTGATAGAAACCAAGCTTTTCAGACAGGCGACTCTCTTCTGTGAATGTCACAAGCTCGCCATACAATGAAATCAAATCGAGATAAAAAACCTCAGGGTGTAAGCGAGCCAGCGCAGAGCGATGAGCGAATTTTGTCTGATTGCGGTTAAACATCTGCAGCATCATAAATTCCGCAACATCGGCAATACCTTGTTGCGAAGGCGCGCCAATACGTTTTGCCAGTTCTTCAGCGCGGTTCGTGACAGAGGCGGTCACTTCCCCCAGATAACGCGTCAATGCGGTGCTGGAATGAGTCGTCATAACGCTGGGAATAAATTCGGGATCTAGCTCCAACATTCCATTGGGATGACGTTCTTTAATGCGACATAAAGGAATCGTCACCCAGGAACTTAAATCTTCGGCTCCGCTCATCAGGCAAGGAAGTAATTGACCCAGGGCGAGAGCGCTGGTATCGCCTTCATTGGTGTGAAGATCGCGAACATCGCTGTAGTTAATACGGTAACGCCCCGAAGATTGTCCTGCACTATGCATCCCTTCAACTTCATTAATCACATCGCTAATGATTGGCAGAGCCAGATAAATTTC
>Ga0160438_1000179_pt1 | contig 23040 bp, 13 predicted proteins | sample HID1975K_E0MG_FD_108203 | JGI IMG/M metagenome (GOLD analysis project Ga0160438, IMG submission 108203) | Enriched soil microbial communities from UW Madison campus, WI, USA - HID1975K_E0 MG | ecosystem: Environmental > Terrestrial > Soil > Unclassified | place: USA: Madison, Wisconsin...
CACCCTCGACCCCCACCCTCGTCACCCCCTCCCGCCCCGTCACCCCCTCCCCCCCCCGCCGAACTCGTACTTCGGCGGCCTGTGGACCGGCTGACGCCGACGAAGTGGAAGGTCGTCGGCCGGGTGTCTCGGGGGACGGGACGCGGCCCGCCGGGAGCGCTGCCGTCACCCGGCCGTGAGGTGGTGGCGGACGGTCCGCGGGACGACGGTGCCGGTGCGGATGTCGTCGGCCGTGAACCGCACCAGGACCGCACCGGCCCCGACGATCGCGTTCTGCCGACGACGGTCCTCGTAGAGCGCGGCGGGCGTCGAGTGCGGCCCCGCACCGTCGATCTCGGCGATCAGGAGCCGACCGTCACGCATCAGCCAGCCGAGGTCGCCGCGCGCCAGGACACGCCCCGCGCTGTCCCGCACCGGCACCTGGAGGTCGTGCGGCGCGACGCCGGCGTCGATGCACTGCAACCGCGCCCGCGTCTCGAGCGGCGACTGCGCGCGCCCGTCGACGAGGTGCCACCAGTCCGCCAGACGCGCCGCGCCCCGCCTGCCGCGCGCGAGCGAGCGCACGTGCGCGAGGTCGTCGTCGGGCACGAGCCGTCGCTGCAGCGCCGAGTCGAGCACCGCGACGGCGTGGTCCCGGTCGAGCTCGCACACGGCCTGCGCGAGCGCGAGCTCGGGCAGGACGGCGCGCGCTCCGCCGACCAGGGCGACGACGTCACCGGTGCGGAAGCACCGAGCGGCCGCGCCGCGGGCCGGCTCGCCGGTGCGCGTCAGGCGGCCGTCAGCGGCCGGCAACGCGGCCTCCGGACGGAGCGTCGTCGGGAGGCCCTGGACACCGTGGAGCGCGAGTGCGCAGCACCCGACGGCCACCGCGCGCTCCGGTCCGAGCGCCAGGAGGGCGGTCCACGCGGAGCGTCGTCGCAGGTGGTCGGCGTCGCGCACGACGACGGCACGATCGCCGGGCGGCGCGTGCCGCAGCTCTCGCGCGGCCCCGTGCGTGCCGCGCGATCCGCCGACCGTGCCGTACGGCGTGCGGTCCACGAACGCGTCGGGTCCGAGCCACCGGGCGACCGAGGCCGCCACGTCGTGCACGCCACGCACGACCGGGACCAGCTCACCTGCTCGCCGCAGCGCGGCACGACGGTCACGCGTCAGACCGGCCCGCTCGCACTGCACGGTGGACACGAGCCCCTCCTGGCGCCACGCGGTCTGCAGGAGGGGCTCGGGGACGGGAGAGGGTCGGCGCATGCGTCGACCCCATCGCACGACCGACCGCGTCCGCGCCGCGTCATCCGCAAGCTGTGGACGCGCGTGCCACGACGAGTCCCTGTGGACGCCTCGACATCACCGGCCGGGCCCGCCGACGCCCCCGTCACCACCGCCGAGCTCGTGGTTCGGCGGCTTCTCAGCCGTCGGAAGCCGCCGAAGTACGAGCTCGGCGAACGGGGTGGGGTGGTGGTGGTGGGGCGGGGTGGGTGGGGTGGCGTGGGTGGGACGGCGCCGGTGGGCGGCGCGTGTGGGGCGAGGTGGGTGGGGTGGGTGGGGTCAGGTGGCTGTCGTGACCAGGGCCGTCGAGGCGACCGACGTGAGGGCCGAGTGGCGGGGGACGACGCGGACGGTGTAGCCGAACGGGCCGGTCGCGGTGAGCTCGACGTCGCCCGAGTAGCCGTACCGGTCGGCCTCGTACGCGTCGCCCAGGGTCAGGACGTCGACGGCGAACGTCGCGATCTCGTCGTCGGGGCCGACGGCGCCGTGCACGACCTGCACCTCGACGTCGTCGGGCGTCAGGTCGCCGAGGGCGACCCACGCCTGCACGTGCAGCCGGTCACCGACCTGCGGCGACTCCGCGACGCCCCCGGAGTCGACGTGGTCGACGCTGACGTCCGGCCACGCGGCCCGCACGCGGGCCTTCCAGCCCGCGAGCGCGCCGGCGCCCGCGAGGTCGTCGTCCGCGAGCGCGGCACCCACGGCGGCCGCGGGAACGTACAGGTGCGCGACGTAGTCGGCGACCATGCGCGTGGCCTGCACCTTCGGGCCCAGGGTCGCGAGCGTGTGGCGCACCATCGTGAGCCACCGGTGCGGCACGCCGGTCTCGTCGCGGTCGTAGAACGTCGGCACGACCTGCTGCTCGAGCACGTCGTACAGGGCCGCGGCCTCGGCGTCGTCACGCGCCTGCGGGTCGTCGACGCCGTCGGCCGTGGGGATCACCCAGCCGTTGTCCTCGTCGTGCCACTCGTCCCACCAGCCGTCGAGCACCGACAGGTTGAGGCCTCCGTTGAGCGCGACCTTCATGCCGGACGTGCCGCACGCCTCGAGGGGCCGCAGCGGGTTGTTGAGCCACACGTCGCACCCGGGGTACAGGGTCGCGGCCATCCGCATGTCGTAGTCGGGCAGGAACACGATGCGGTGGCGGACGTGGTGCTGGTCGGCGAACGCGACGAGCTCGGCGATCAGCCGCTTACCGGGCTCGTCGGCGGGGTGCGCCTTGCCCGCGACGACGACCTGCACGGGGCGCTGCGGGTCGAGCAGCAGGGCCGCGAACCGGTCGGGGTCGGCGAGCATGAGCGTCAGCCGCTTGTACGTCGGCACGCGACGCGCGAACCCGATGGTCAGCACGTCGGGAGACAGCGCGTCGTCGACCCAGCGCAGGTCGGCCGGCAGCGCGCCGCGCCGCAGCCACGACGCGCGCACACGGGTCCGCACGTCGTCGACGAGCCGGGCGCGCAGGCGCCGGCGCAGGTCCCACAGCTCGGCGTCGGTGACCGTGCCGTCCGCCTCCCAGCCCGCACCGGTCGCCAGGTCGTGCGCCGTCATCCGCCGGGCGGCGAGCGCGGTGACCTCGGGCGCGACCCACGTCGGGGCGTGCACGCCGTTCGTGATGGACCCGATCGGCACCTCCTGCGCGTCGAACCCGGGCCAGAGCCCGGCGAACATCTCGCGGGAGACCCGTCCGTGCAGGCGGGAGACCCCGTTGGCGCGCTCGGCGAGCCGCAGGCCCATGATCGCCATGTTGAACAGCAGCGGGTCGCCGCCCTTGTGGTCCTCGGCCCCCAGCGCGAGGACGTCGGCGACCGGCAGGTCGTCCGCGTCGGCGAGCGCGGTGACGTACTGCTCGACGAGCCGCCGCTCGAACCGGTCGATGCCGGCGGGCACGGGCGTGTGCGTCGTGAAGACGGTGGTCGCGCGCACGAGCTCGAGCGCGGTCGCGAACGTCGCGCCGTCCGCCACGAGCTCGCGGATCCGCTCGACACCGAGGAAGCCCGCGTGCCCCTCGTTGGTGTGGAACACGTCGGGCGCGGCGCCGTCCGTCAGACGCGCGTAGGTGCGCAGCGCGCGCACGCCACCGACGCCCAGCAGCAGCTCCTGCTCGAGCCGGTGCGGCCCGGCGCCGCCGTAGAGCCGGTCGGTGACGCCGCGCGCGGCGTCGTCGTTCGCGGGCACGTCGGAGTCGAGCAGCAGCAGCGGGACGCGGCCGACGTGCGCGACCCAGACCTGGGCGTGCAGCACGCGGCCGCCCGGGAGCGCGAGCGCCACCTGCGCCGGTGTCCCGTCGTCCTCGCGCAGCAGCGTGAGCGGCAGGCCGTCGGGGTCGAGCACGGGGTAGGTCTCGGTCTGGCGGCCGGAGCGGTCGAGCGCCTGCCGGAAGTACCCCGCGCGGTACAGCAGCCCGACGCCGACGACCGGGACGCCGAGGTCGGACGCGGCCTTGAGGTGGTCGCCCGCGAGCACCCCGAGGCCGCCGGAGTACTGCGGGAGCGCCGCCGCGATCCCGAACTCGGGCGAGAAGTACGCGATCGACGCGGGCAGCGCGGCGGCCGTCTGGCGCTGGTACCAGCGGGGCTGCTCGCGGTAGGCCCGCAGGTCGGTGGCGGCGGTGCGCACGCGCGCGACGTGCTCGGGGTCGGCCGCGAGCTCGTCGAGGCGCTCGCGGCCCAGCGCGCCGAGGAACGCGACGGGGTCGCCGTCGACCTGCTGCCAGACGTCCGGGTCGAGGTCGGCGAAGACGGCGCGCGTGGCCGGGTGCCACGACCAGCGCAGGTTGTGCGCGAGCTCGTCGAGGTCGGCCAGGGATGCGGGCAGGACGGTGCGGACCGTGAACCGGCGGATCGCTCTCACGGGCGCAGACTACGCAGAACGGACGGATCGCACAGCCCCCTGGGGCCGAGGAGCCGGACGGGCGTCCGGATCCGCACGCACCGACGCGCCGCCCAGCGGATGCCGCCACCCCGGCGGGGCGGATAGGTTCGGGACCGTGACGACTCCCCGCCGCTCCCGTCGCACGTCACCGGCCACGTCCGCGGGCCGTCCACGTGCCGCCGCCCCCGTGCCTGCGCCGGAGCAGCCGGTCGACGACGCGTCCGCGGCGACCGTCGGCGCGGCCCCGCCGGGCGGCGCGCGGACGGCTCCCGCACCCCCCGCCCCGGCCTCGTCCGACGCACCGGCAGCCGTCCTGCCCGTCGGACGCATCCCCGTGCTCGACGTCTCCCCCGTCGCCGAGGAGGGCCGGTTCCCCGCCAAGGCCGTGGTCGGCGAGGCCGTGCCGGTCCGCGCGACGGTGTTCCGCGAGGGTCACGACGCGCTGGGTGCGACCGCGGTCCTGCTGCGACCCGACGGCACGGTCCACTCGACGGCCCGCATGGTCGACGTCTCCCCCGGCCTCGACCGGTACGAGGCGCTCGTGGTGCCGGACGCCGAGGGCGACTGGTCGTTCCGCGTCGAGGGCTGGTCGGACCCGTACGGCACGTGGGCGCACGACGCCGTGATCAAGGTCGAGGCCGGGATCGACGTCGAGCTCATGCTGACCGAGGGCACGCTCGTGCTCGAGCGCGCCGCGGGGCGCACGGGTGCCGACGCGATGGCGCCGCGCGACGCGCGCGTCCTGCTCGACGCCGCGGCCGCGCTGCGCGACACGGCGCGCCCGCCGCTCGCGCGGCTCGCCGCGGCCGTGTCGCCGCCGGTGCGCGAGGTGCTCCGGCGCGCTCCGCTGCGCGACCTGGTGACGACGTCGCGCAGCTACCCGCTCGTGGTGCACCGGCGGCTCGCGCTGGCGGGGTCCTGGTACGAGCTGTTCCCGAGGTCGCACGGCGCGACGTTCGACGAGAAGACGCAGCGGTGGACGTCCGGCACGCTGCGCACGGCGGCCAACCAGCTGCCGCGCATCGCGGCGATGGGTTTCGACGTCGTGTACCTGACGCCGATCCACCCCATCGGGACGACGTACCGCAAGGGCCGCAACAACGCGCTCGCGGCGCTGCCGGGCGATCCGGGCTCGCCGTACGCGATCGGCTCGGAGCACGGCGGCCACGACGCGATCGAGCCGTCGCTGGGCACGTTCGACGACTTCGACGCGTTCGTCGCGCGCGCCCGGTCGCTGGGCATGGAGGTCGCGCTCGACGTCGCGCTGCAGGCGTCGCCCGACCACCCCTGGGTGCGCGAGCACCCCGAGTGGTTCACGACGCGCGCCGACGGCACGATCGCGTACGCGGAGAACCCGCCCAAGAAGTACCAGGACATCTACCCCCTCAACTTCGACAACGACCCCGAGGGCATCTACGCGGAGGTCCGCCGCGTGCTGCAGGTGTGGATCGACCACGGCGTCACGGCGTTCCGGGTCGACAACCCGCACACCAAGCCCCTGTCGTTCTGGCAGCGTCTGCTGGCGGACGTGCGCGCGGCGCACCCGGACGTGCTGTTCCTGTCGGAGGCGTTCACGCGGCCGGCGATGATGCTCACGCTCGCGAAGGTGGGGTTCCACCAGTCGTACACGTACTTCACGTGGCGCAACACGAAGGCCGAGCTCGAGGAGTACCTGGCCCGGGTGGGCGGCGACGAGGCCCCGTGGCTGCGCCCGAGCTTCTGGCCGACGACGCACGACATCCTGCCGCCGTACCTGCAGCACGGCGGCGTCAGCGGGTTCGCGGTGCGGGCGGTGCTCGCGGCGGCGGGCTCGCCGACGTGGGGCGTGTACTCGGGGTACGAGCTGGTGGAGAACGTGCCGCGCCCGGGCGTCGAGGAGCAGATCGACAACGAGAAGTACGAGCTCCGGCCACGGGACTGGTCGGCGGCCGACGACCTGGGGATCGCGCTGCTGATCGGCAGGCTCAACGAGATCCGGCGCGCGCACCCGGCGCTGCAGCAGCTGCGCAACGTGCGCGTGCACCCGACCACCGACGACGCCCTCGTGTGCTTCTCGCGGCACCTGGACGCGGCGCACTCCCCCACGGGCCGCCCGGACACGGTGGTGGTGGTCGTCAACATCGACCCGCACGGCACCCGCCAGGGTGCCGTGCACCTGGACCTCACGGCGTTCGGCCTGCCGGCGGACCGCGCGGTGGTGGCGCACGACGTGCTGTCCGGTGAGACGTACGCGTGGTCCGACGAGGTGTACGTGCACCTCGACCCGCAGGTGCGCGTCGCGCACGTCGTGCACCTCGAGCACCCGCACGAGGCACGATGACGCCGCCCCGGACGCCCGCGGAGGGCTCCTCCGTGTCGGGCGACCCCCGCACGCCGCGCACGCCCGTCCTCGGGACCCCGACGACGGGCGTCCCGGTGGGGCCCCCGCCCGGGACGCCGCCGCCGGGGTCCTCGCCGTCGCCGGACGCGGTGCCCGGGGCCCCCGCACCCGTGCCGACGCCGCCGCCCCCGGGCACACCGGCCGCCGCGGAGGGTGCGTCCCGCCGCGAGCCGCCGCCGACGACCGCCGCGATCGCGCTGCGCGGGCTCCCGGAGCGCCGCCAGCCGGAGGTGCCGACGCCGCCGACGACGGGCGGTCGCGACGCCGATCCGGAGTGGTACCGCACGGCCGTGTTCTACGAGGTCATGCTGCGCACGTTCGCGGACTCCGCGGGCAACGGCAGCGGCGACCTGCCGGGCCTGATCCAGCGCCTGGACTACCTGCAGTGGCTGGGCGTCGACTGCCTGTGGCTGCCGCCGTTCTACCCCTCGCCGCTGCGTGACGGCGGGTACGACGTGGCGGACTACACGGCGGTCGCCCCGCAGTACGGCACGATCGACGACTTCCGCACGCTCGTCACCGAGTGCCACCGCCGCGGCATGCGGATCGTCGTGGACCTCGTGATGAACCACACGAGCGACCAGCACCCGTGGTTCCAGGCGTCGCGCTCGGACCCCGAGGGGCCGTACGGGGACTTCTACGTGTGGAGCGACGACAACACGCGCTACCAGGACGCGCGGATCATCTTCGTCGACACCGAGACGTCGAACTGGACGTTCGACCCCGTGCGCCGCCAGTACTTCTGGCACCGGTTCTTCAGCCACCAGCCGGACCTGAACTTCGAGAACCCGCGCGTGGTCGACGCGATGCTCGACGTCGCCCGGTTCTGGCTGCACCTGGGCGTGGACGGCTTCCGGCTCGACGCGGTGCCGTACCTGTTCGAGGCCGAGGGCACCAACTGCGAGAACCTGCCGGAGACGCACGAGTTCCTGCGCAAGGTCCGGCGGGTGATCGACGAGGAGTTCCCGGGGCGCATCATGCTGGCCGAGGCGAACCAGTGGCCCGAGGACGTCGTGCACTACTTCGGCACCGACGCCGAGCCCGAGTGCCACATGTGCTTCCACTTCCCGGTCATGCCGCGCATCTACTACGCGCTGCGCGACCAGCGGGCGACGCAGATCGTCGACATCCTCGCGGACACCCCGGCGATCCCGGCGAGCGGGCAGTGGAGCACGTTCCTGCGCAACCACGACGAGCTGACGCTCGAGATGGTCTCGACCGAGGAGCGCGCGTCGATGTACGGCTGGTACGCGCCGGACTCGCGCATGCGCGCGAACGTCGGCATCCGGCGCCGCCTGGCGCCCCTGCTGGACAACTCCCGCAAGGAGATCGAGCTCGCGCACGCGCTGCTGCTGAGCCTGCCGGGCAGCCCGTGCCTGTACTACGGCGACGAGATCGGGATGGGCGACAACATCTGGCTCGCGGACCGCGACGCGGTGCGCACGCCGATGCAGTGGACGCCGGACCGCAACGCGGGGTTCTCGACGGCCGACCCCGGAAAGCTGTACCTGCCGCTCGTGCAGTCGCTCGTGTACCACTACGGCAACGTCAACGTGGAGTCGCAGCTCGCGCAGCCGACGTCCCTGCTGCACTGGGTGCACGGCATGCTCGCGGTGCGTCGCCGGCACCGCGCGCTGGGGCTCGGCACGTTCGAGGTCGTGCCGTGCGACAACGAGGCGGTGCTGACGTTCCTGCGGCGCACCGGCGACGAGACCGTCCTGGTCGTCGCGAACCTGGCGGCGACGGCCCGTGCGGCGACCGTCACGCTCGACGGCCGGGCGGGCTGGTCGGCGCGCGACGTGTTCGGTGGTGCGCACTTCCCCGACGTGCGTCCCGACGGGACGATGACCTTCACGCTGGGGTCCCGCGAGTTCTACTGGTTGGAGCTGACGGAGCGGTGACGCTGGACGCGCGGGCACCCGACGACGTCGACCACGAGGTCGTCGGGCTGCTGCGCGCCTGGCTGCCGCAGCGCCGCTGGTACCCGGCCAAGGGCGTCGACGCCCGCCTCGCACCCGTCGGGTCGGTGCACCTGGCCGACGACGTCCGCGTGCTTCTCGTGCACGCACGGGCCGGTGCGGTCGACGTCGTCCTGCAGGTGCCCGTGGTCCTGCTCGCGGGCCCGGCACCCGACGGCACCGACCCCGCGCTGGTCGTCGGCCGCGCCGCGGGACGCACGGTGCTCGACGCGGCGGGCGACGCGCGCTTCCTGGCGGCGTGGCTCGCGAGCGCCGACGGCCCGGGTGCCGACGTCGACGTGGCCGCGGCGCGCGTCGTGACGGGTGAGCAGTCGAACACGTCGGTCGTGCTGCCCGGTCCGGACGGCGGGGCGCGCGGCATCCTCAAGGTGCTGCGGACCGTCGCGGACGGTGAGAACCCCGACATCGACGTCCCGCGCCGCCTGGTCGACGCGGGCTGGGACGGGGTCCCCGCACCGCTCGCGTGGGTGCAGGCGCGCTGGACGGCACCGGTCGGCACGGGAGCGGACCGTGGCGAGGCGTTCGGCTACCTGGGGGTGCTGAGCGCGTTCGTCCCCGGCGCGCAGGACGGCTTCGAGCTCGCGTGCGCACGCGCCGCCGACGGCAGCGCGTTCGGCGACCTGGCGGGCGAGCTGGGCGCGACGGTCGCGGGCATGCACGGTGCGCTGGTGCGGGCGTTCGGTGAGGAGCCGGGTCCCGACGGCGGTCCGGTGCTGGCGCGCGCGCTCGCGGACCGGCTCGCGTGGGCGACGGCGGCGGTGCCGTCGCTCGCGTCCCGCGCCGACGGTGTGCGCGCCGTCGCCGACGAGGTCGCGGCGCTGCCGGGCGCACCCGCCCGCCAGCGCGTGCACGGCGACCTGCACCTGGGCCAGGTGCTGCGCTCGACGGGTCGCTGGTTCGTCATCGACTTCGAGGGTGAGCCGCTCGCGCCGCTCGCGGCGCGCACGCGACCCGATCTGGCGCTGCGCGACGTCGCGGGGCTGCTGCGGTCGTTCGACTACGCGGCCGCCGTCGGCGGGCTGACGGGGGCGCCAGCGGCGGCGTGGGCGGCCGACGCACGCGCGGGGCTGCTCGCGGGCTACGGGGTGGCCGACGACGCGACGAGCACGCTCCTGCTGCGCGCCCTCGAGCTCGACAAGACGCTGTACGAGGCGGTGTACGAGGCGCGCAACCGCCCGGCGTGGGCGCCGATCCCGCAGGCAGGGCTCGACCGGCTCCTGGGGTGACGCCGGCGGGCCGGCGCGCGGGGCGTCAGGCGACGCCGGACCCGGCCGGCACCTCGGTCAGCCCGTCGACGACCATGCGCATCCCGGCCTGCCGCGGCGCGAGCTCGGCCTGCAGCACGAGCGCGGCACCCCCGACGGCCGCCGCCTCGGACGCGTGCGACGAGATCGTGACGCGCACGCCGTGCGTCGCGCGGGCGAAGAACCCGCTGGTCAGCCGCTCCTGCACGATCGGCAGGTAGAGCGACCCGGCGTGCGCGAACGACGTGCCGGTGAGCACGACGAGGTCGAGGTCGAGCACGTTGGCGAGCACCTGCGCGGCCGCCCCGAGGTAGCGGGCGGACTCGGCGAGCAGGCGCAGCGGCACCTCCTCGCCGCGTGAAGCGGCGCGTGCGAGGGCGGCGAAGTCCTCCGACACGCTGCGTCCGGGCAGCTCGAGGCCGGCGTCGACCGCGCGCGCGACGACGGCGCTCGGCCCGGCGAACACCTCGACGCAGCCGCGGCTGCCGCACCAGCACGCCGGTCCGTCGACGTCGACGCAGACGTGCCCGATCTCACCCGCGTTGGACGACCGGCCGCGGTACACCGTGCCGTCGACGATGATCCCGGACCCGATGCCGGTGCCCATGTAGAGAGCGGCGCACACGGCACCCGTGGGCACGCCGCCGGACCAGTACTCGCCGAGCGCGGCGGCGGTCGCGTCGTTGTCGAGCAGGACCGGCAGCCCGACGGCGTCCTCGATGACCTCGGCGAGCGGGAAGTCGGCCCAGTGCTGCATGACGGGCGGCGCGAGCGTCATGCCGGTGGACGTCGACAGCGGTCCGGGCGACACGACGCCGACGCCGAGCAGGCGCGCGGGGTCGACGCCGACGCGCGCGACGGTCGCGGCGATCTCGGCGGCGATGCGGGCGACCACGTCCCGCGGGTCGTCGGACCCGGCGCCGGGCCGGCGCCAGCGTGCGACGACCTGGCCCCCGAGGTTGGCGATGACGTAGGTGATGCCTGCGTGGTCGAGGTGGACGCCGACGGCGTACCGCGCGTACGGGTCGAGCTGCAGCAGCATGCGGGGCTTGCCGCCGGTCGACTCGGCGCGACCGGCCTCGACGACGAGGCCCTCGTCGATGAGGCGGCGCACGACGGTCGAGATGGTGGCGGCGGTGAGGCCGGTGGCGCGCGTGAGCTCGACGCGGCTGATGGTGCCGGCGGCGCGGATGACGTCGAGGATCGCGCTGCGGCTGCTCGTGTGCGCGGCGCCCAGGCCCGGTGTGCCTGCGTTCACTCCTGCTCCCGTCGACGTGCGGGCCGCCCGACGGCGACCTGACGAGCCTAACGATATGGACACCGGGCCGACCGCCCTCCGACACGCCGTTGACTTACTTTGTTCAGTAGCCTAAGAATCTACACGCCACGCGGCCCCCGGCCGCCACGCACCCGCAGCCGGCACACCGAGGTCCCGGCAACGACGAGAGGATCGACGATGTTCCTTCACCAGCGACGCGCCCGGCTGGCCGTGGCGTCCGCGGCGGTCACGGTGCTCGCCCTCACGGCCGCCTGCTCCGGCGGACCGGGCGACGAGGAGAACACGAGCGGCGAGCCCGGCGGGGCGATCACGGTGCTGACGTGGCGCACCGACCTCATCGAGGACGGCACGTTCGACGGGTACGTGGAGCAGTTCAAGGCCGCCTACCCCGACGTCACGGACGTCAAGATCGAGGGCCTCACGGACTACGAGGGTGAGGTGAGGACGCGCATGAGCACCACCAACTACGGCGACGTGCTCGCCATCCCCGGCTCGGTGACGCCGGACCAGCTCGGCGACTTCTTCGAGCCCCTGGGCGACCAGGCCGAGCTGGCCGAGCAGTACCGCTGGATCAACGACAAGTCCTTCGAGGGCACGTCGTACGGCATCCCCGTGGTCGGCAACGTCCAGGGCTACGTCTACAACAAGCGCGTCTGGGAGGCCGCCGGGGTCACCGAGTTCCCCGACACCCCCGAGGCGTTCCTCGACGCGCTGCAGGCGATCGCGGACGACGGCATCGAGGTCGCCCCGCTGTACACCAACTACAAGGACGCCTGGCCCCTGTCGCAGTGGGACGGCTGGCTCGGCGCGGTCACGGCCGATCCCGACTGGAAGAACGAGGTCGTCGAGTCCGACGAGCCGTGGGCCGACGGGACCGACTACGGCGTGGTCGACGGCCTCGTCTACGACGCGGTCGCGCGCGGCCTGACCGAGGCGGACCCGACGACGACCAACTGGGAGGAGTCCAAGCGGCTGCTCGGGACCGGCCAGGTCGCCACGATGGTGCTCGGCTCGTGGGCCATCCCCCAGATGCAGGCCGCCGCACAGGCCGCCGGCGAGGACCCGGCCGACATCGCGTACGCGCCCACACCGGTGACCGTCGACGGCTCCTTCCACTCGGTGGCCGGCGGGGACTACAACCTCGGCATCAACGTGAGCTCGAGGAACAAGGTCACGGCGCGCGCCTGGATCGACTGGTTCAACCACGAGTCGGGCTTCTCGCAGGCCCAGGCAGGTCTCTCGCCGCTCGTCGACGGCGACATCCCCGACGCGCTCGCGGACTTCGTCGACGAGGTCGAGCTCCTCACCCTCAACCCGGCGCCCGACGGCAAGGAGGCGCTGTTCGGCGACATCGACACCGCGTCCGGCATCGTGACGACGGACCCGAAGTTCCGCCAGCAGAGCATCGACGACGCCCGGTCCGGTGCGCGCACCAAGCAGCAGGTCTTCGACGACCTCAACACCGCGTGGGCCAAGGGCCGCGCGGAGGTCGGCGCCTGAGGCCCTCGCCATGACGACCGCACCGACGGGCCTGCACGGCCCGTCACCGGTGGACGCACCGCCGCCCGCGGCCCCCGCCCCCGGGGGCGCGGGCCGCGGGCGCGGCCGGCGCCGGCAGCTCACGCCCTACCTCTTCCTCGTCGTCCCGGTCGCGCTGCTCGTGCTCCTGACGTACGTGCCCGTGGCCAACATGTTCTGGTACTCGGTCACCGACTGGGACGGCCTGGACAGGACGAAGAACTTCGTCGGCCTGGACAACTACGTCGAGATCTTCACCGACCCGCAGAACGTGCGCGTCTTCTACGTGTCGCTGTACTACTTCGCCGGCTCGTTCGTGCAGATGGCGCTCGCGCTGTACTTCGCGACGCTCCTGTCGTTCGACGTCCGGTTCAAGAACCTGTGGAAGGGCATCCTGTTCTTCCCCTACCTCATCAACGGCGTCGCGATCGGCCTGATCTTCCTCAACTTCCTCAAGCCCGGCGGCGGCCTGGACACGGTCCTGCTGTCCGTCGGCCTGGACTCGCTGGTCCACCAGTGGACCGGCGACCCGGCGATCGCCAACTTCTCGCTCGCCGCCGTCTCCGTGTGGCGCTACATGGGCCTGAACTTCGTGATGTTCCTCGGCGCCATCCAGTCGATCAACAGCGAGGTCTACGAGGCGGCCGAGATCGACGGCGCGAGCCGGTGGCACGAGTTCTGGCACATCATCCTGCCGTCGATCCGGCCGGTCGTGGGCCTGTCGTTCATCCTGGCGATCTCGGGCGCGCTGTCCGTGTTCGAGATCCCGTACGTCATGACGGGCGGCGGCAACGGCACCGAGACGTTCGTCATCCGCACCATCTGGATGGCGTTCAACCGCAACGTGGTCGGCCTGGCGTCGGCGATGGCGGTCGTGCTGCTGGCCGTGGTCCTGCTCGTGACGTGGGTCCAGCGCCGCGTGGTCCCCGACGAGGAGGTCGACCTCACGTGATCCGCACCCTCACGACGACCGGCAAGTACGTCACGCTCGTCGTGGCGTCGATCGCGATGCTGCTGCCGATCGTGCTGATCGTGTTCGGCTCGCTCAAGACGGGCCAGGAGTTCCTCGCCACCAACCCGTTCACACCGCCCGAGAGCCTGGCGAACGTCTCGAACTACGCGACGGCGTTCACGCGCGGCGGGATGCTGCGCGGGTTCGCCAACACGGTCCTGATCTTCGCGGCCGCCATCGCGGGCACCATCCTGATCGGGGCGGCCACGGCCTACGCGCTCGACCGGTTCCGGTTCCTCGGCCGCTCCGCCGTGCTCGGCCTGTTCCTGCTCGCGACGCTCGTGCCGGGCGTGACGACGCAGGTGGCGACGTTCCAGATCATCAACGGGCTCGGGCTCTACAACTCGCGCTGGGCGCTGATCCTGCTGTTCATGGGCACGGACATCATCTCGATCTACATCTTCCTGCAGTTCGTCCGGGCGATCCCACGCTCGCTCGACGAGGCCGCGATGATCGAGGGCGCGGGGCACCTGCGGATCTTCCTGCAGATCATCCTGCCCAACCTCAAGCCCGCGATCGCGACCGTCGTCATCATCAAGGGCATCGGCATCTACAACGAGTTCTTCCTGCCGTTCCTGTACCTGCCGGACCCGGACCTGCGGCCGATCTCGACCGCGCTGTTCGCGTTCAAGGGGCCGTTCGGCTCGCAGTGGGAGATCATCTCGGCCGGTGTGGTCATCACGATCGTGCCGATCCTCGTGCTCTTCCTGTTCCTGCAGCGGTACATCTACAACGGCTTCACGTCGGGCGCCACCAAGTGACCCCCTGAGCGCGGATCAGCCCACCCGCGTGGCCCGCAGCAGCACGAGCCGCTCGGGCGACAGGTGCGGTGCGCGGACCCCGACCTGCTCGAGCACGCGCCCGGTCGCCCGGATGCCGTCGGGACCCCACCACGGCGCCGGGCGACCGTGCGTGACGACGTCACCCGGCGCCTGCGGCCGCACGTGGTACGTCGCGGTGGGGTCGAGGCCCGGCAGCGGCACGACGCCCGCGGGCAGCTGCGCGGACGACGCGACGGTCGCGACCGCGAACAGCGCGTCCGACGCGTCGCGGGCGACCACGCCGTGCACCTGGTACGCCGGGTCGGCGACGTCCGCGTGCACGCTCGCGCCGCTGTGCAGCAGCCCGCGCACGTCCTTGTAGAGCGCGACCCAGGCGGCGAGCTCGGCACGCTGCGCGTCGTCGGCCTCCCGCAGGTCCCACTCGATGCCGAGGTGCCCGAACAGCGCGGTCCCGGCCCGGAAGCCGAGCGTCGCGCTGCGCCCGGTGCTGTGCGCCGACCCCGACCCGATGTGCGCGCCGATGAGCTCGAGCGGGACCAGCAGGTTCGTCCACGGCTGGATCGAGCGTCGCTCGAGCGCGTCGATGCAGTCCGACGCCCACACGCGGTCGGTGCGCTGCAGGATCTCCAGGTCGATGCGCGCGCCGCCGGACGAGCAGGACTCGATCTCGACGCGCGGGTGCCGTGCGCGCAGCTCGTCGAGCAGGCGGTAGACGGCCAGCGTCTGCCCGTGGACACCGGGGACGCCGTCGGGCCCGTGCCCGGCGTCGACGAGGTCGCGGTTGTGGTCCCACTTGAGGTACGCGATGTCGTGCTCGGTGAGCAGCGCGTCGAGGCGGCCCAGCACGTACGCGTACGCCTCGGGCCGTGCGAGGTCGAGCACCTGCTGGTGCCGGGCCGGGCGCGGCAGCCGGTCGGGCAGGCGCAGCAGCCAGTCGGGGTGGGCCCGCGCCAGGTCGGAGTCGGGGCTGACCATCTCGGGCTCGACCCACAGGCCGAACTGCAGACCGAGGCCCGTGACGTGCGCGACGAGCGGCTGCAGACCGTCGGGCCACACCTCGTCGGACACGTACCAGTCCCCCAGGCCGCGCGTCTCGTCGCGGCGCGAGCCGAACCAGCCGTCGTCGAGCACGAAGCGCTCGGCCCCGACCGCGGCGGCCGCGTCGGCCAGCTCGACCAGCCGCGCGAGGTCGTGCCGGAAGTACACGGCCTCCCACGTGTTGAGCGTGACGGGCCGGGGCGTGGTCGGGTGCTGCGGCCGCGCTCGCAGCCAGCCGTGGAACCGGTCCGCGAGCGCGTCCAGGCCCTGGGCGCCGTACGAGGCGTACACCCACGGGCTCGTGTACGACTCCCCCGGTGCGAGCCGGACCTCGCCGGCCTCCAGCAGCTCGCCGCCGCCGAGCAGGCCCGGGTGGTAGTGGGTGCGCTCCGCGAGGCTGCGGTGGTTGCCGGACCAGGCGACGTGCCAGCCCCACGCCTCGCCGCGGCGGTGCGCGAGGTCGTCGGTCCCGGCGACGAGCACGTAGGGCGTGTCGTAGCCGGTGCGGCCGCGCCGGTTGTCGCGCACCCGGGCGCCGTGCGTGAACGCCGTGCGCATCGGCGTGCGCTCGCGCGCCCAGTGCCCGCCCAGGTCGAGCAGCGTCGTGGCACGCGCGGGGACCGGGAGCGTGAGCAGCAGCCCGCCGACCTCGTACACGTCGTCCCCCGTGTTGGTGAGCCGCGCGCGCTGGCGCACGAGGCCCTGGGGCGTGAGCTCGAGGGTGAGCTCGAGCGCGAGGCCGGCGGCCGGGTCGACCGCGGGGACGACGAGCACGGCGCCGCCGTCGTCGGGCCGCGCGAGCGCGGGCGCACCGACGGCGAAGGCCGCCGACCACGCGCGGCCGGCGCGCGACCCCGTGAGCCCGGGGGTGCCGAGCCAACCGTCCGCCTGCGCGGGCAGCACGGCGGGGACGACCTCGCCGTCGACCGGGAACCCGGTGGGCGCGGGCCGTGCGGCCAGGCGCAGGTCCGTGAGCGCGGCGTCGTCGAGGTCGCCGAGGTCCGCGCCCCAGTGCAGCACGCGCGGCAGGCCGGTCAGGTCGAGGACGAGGCTCACACCGGCGGCGCGCAGGTGCAGCAGGTCGGCCGGTCGCGCGGTCGGCAGGCTGCCGCTCGCCGGGGTCGTCACGTCGTCGGGACGCTGGGCCACCGTTCACCTCCGGGGTCGTCGGACCACGAGTCTAGGGTCGTTGACTTACTTAGTTCAGTTGCCTAAGAATTAATCCCGGCTCCTCGGGTCTCCGACGACCTGCCGCGCGACGACGCGCGCCGGGGCCGCCGACCCGGGAGCACCTGCACATGGACCACGAACCCCTCGACGCCGGCTGGACCCTGACCGCCGTCGCGGACACGCTTCCCGCGGACCTGCCGCCCACCCTGGCGGACCGGCTCCGCGCAGGCGTGCAGGCCCGGGTCCCCGGGACGACCCACACCGACCTGCTCGCCGCGGACCTCGTCCCCGACCCCTACCTCGACCGCAACGAGGCCGAGCTCGCGTGGATGAAGCGCGTCGACTGGGTCTACGCGCGCACGCTGGTCACGGCGCCTGCCGCGGCGGACGAGCGTGTCGACCTCGTGCTCGAGGGCGTCGACACCGTCGCAACGATCACGCTCGACGGCACCGTGCTCGCCCGCACTGCCAACCAGCACCGCTCCTACCGGCTCGAGCTGCGCGACCACCTGCGGCCGGGTGCGCAGACGCTGCGCGTCGAGCTGACGTCCGCGCTCACGCACGCCGAGGCCGAGGCCGCGCGGCTCGGCCCACGCCCCCGCGCGTACGCGCAGCCGTTCAACATGGTCCGCAAGATGGCCTGCTCGTTCGGCTGGGACTGGGGCCCGGACCTGCAGACCGCCGGTCTGTGGCGGCCCGCGCGGGTCGAGCGGTGGCGCGTCGCGCGGCTCGCGTCCGTGCGTCCGCTCGTGACCGTCGAGCCCGACGGCACCGGCGTCGTCCAGGTCGTCGTCGACGTCGAGCGCTCCGGGCTGCCCGGGGGCGACGTCCCGCTCGTCGTCGTCGCCCGGGTCGCGGGCGTCGAGGTCGTCGGCGAGGTCGACGCGGGCGCCGTCACGACGTCCGTGCGGGTCGAGGTGCCGCACGCCCCGCTGTGGTGGCCGGTCGGGCACGGTGCGCAGCCGCTGCACGACCTGCAGGTCGTGCTCCACGAGGCCGAGCCGGACGCACCCGCCGGACCGCGCGGTACCGGCCCCGCGCTGGGCACCTGGTCACGGCGCATCGGGTTCCGCACCGTCGAGCTCGACACCGCGCCCGACGACCAGGGCGCCGCCTTCACGCTGCGCGTCAACGGCCGCTCGGTGTTCGTCCGCGGCGCCAACTGGATCCCCGACGACCACCTCCTCACCCGGATCACGCGCGAGCGCCTCGCCGGCCGCCTCGACCAGGCCCTGGGCGCGCACCTCAACCTCCTGCGGGTCTGGGGCGGCGGGATCTACGAGTCCGAGGACTTCTACGAGCTGTGCGACGAGCGCGGGCTGCTCGTGTGGCAGGACTTCCTGCTCGCGTGCGCGGCGTACCCCGAGGAGCAGCCGCTGCGCGAGGAGATCGAGGCGGAGGCCCGCGAGCACGTCGCGCGGCTGACCCCGCACCCGTCGCTCGTGCTGTGGAACGGCGGCAACGAGAACCTGTGGGGTTTCCGCGACTGGGGCTGGCCGCAGGACCTCGACGGCCGCACGTGGGGGCACCGGTACGCGACCGAGCTGTTCCCGGCGGTCGTCGCCGAGCTCGACCCGACGCGCCCCTACGTCGCGAACAGCCCCGCGTCACCCGGGCACGACATCCACGACCTGCACCCCAACGACCCCGACCACGGCACGTTCCACCAGTGGGAGGTCTGGAACCGCGTCGACTACACCGCGTACCGGGACGACGTCCCCCGGTTCTGCTCCGAGTTCGGCTTCCAGGGCCCACCGACGTGGGCGACGCTGCAGCGCGCCGTGCGCGCCGAGGACGGGACCGTCGCCGGCAAGGAGCACCCGACGTTCCTGCTGCACCAGAAGGCCGAGGACGGCAACGGCAAGCTCGACCGCGGCATGGCGCCGCACCTCGGTGTCCCGACCGACTTCACGGACTGGCTGTGGGCGGGGCAGCTCAACCAGGCGCGCGCCGTGCGGTTCGCGATCGAGCACTACCGCTCGTGGTGGCCGACGACCGCCGGCGCGATCGTGTGGCAGCTCAACGACTGCTGGCCCGTGACGTCGTGGGCCGCCGTCGACGGCGACGGCCGGCCCAAGCCGCTGTGGTGGGCCATGCGCGCGGCGTTCGCCGAGCGCCTGGTCACGGTCCAGCCGCGCGACGGCCGCGACGCCCTGGTCGTCGTCAACGACACCCCCGCGCTGTGGAAGGCGACCGCTGTCCTCGAGCGCCGGACGCTCGACGGTGAGGTGCTCGCCCGCCAGGAGCTGCCGCTGACCGTCGGCGCGTGGTCGGCCGGCACGTTCCAGATCGCCCCCGCGGTCCGCACCCCCGACGACGCGTCGCGCGAGGTGCTCGTCGCCGCGCTCGACCGGCGCCGCACCGTGCACACGTGGGTCGAGGACGTCGACCTCGCGCTCGAGCCCGCCCCGTTCGACGCCCGCGTGCACCCCGTGCAGGACGGCTACGAGGTGGAGGTGACCGCGCGCTCGCTCGTCCGGGACCTGACCCTGCTGGCCGACCGGCTCGATCCCGACGCGACGGTCGACGACGCGCTCGTCACGCTGCCCGCCGGGACGTCCGCGACGTTCCGGGTGCGCACCTCGGCCGTCCTCGACCCCGCCGCGCTCGTCGCCGCACCCGTGCTGCGCAGCGCCAACGACGTCGTCGTGCCCGCACGCGCCGTGGGGGCGTGACGGGCGCGCCGTGGGCCTCACCGCCGGCATCCCCGCACCGGGAGCGGCCGGTACGCTGACCGCCGTGGGCGCTGACGCGATCGGACTGGTGCTGGCACGCCCGGCGCGCATGCTCGGCCTCGAGCCGTTCTTCATGGAGCTCATCGGCGGCATCGAGGAGACGCTGTCCACCGACGACCGCTCGCTGCTGCTGCACGTCGTCCCGGACCACGGTGCCGAGATCGCCGCGTACCGCCGCTGGGGCCAGGGTCAGCTGGTCGACGCGGTCGTCCTGGTCAACCTCGTCGTCGACGACCCGCGCCTCGCCGTGCTGGGCGAGCTCGCGATCCCGACCGTCGTCGTCGGCGGCCCCGAGCGCTCGCTGCCGGGCGTGGCGCACGTGTGGATCGACAACGGGCAGGCGATGCGCGACGCGGTCGGCTACCTCGTCGACCTCGGCCACGAGGCGATCGGCCGCGTGTCCGGGCCGGCCGCCCTGGCGCACACCCGCGCACGCACCGAGGCGTTCCTCGACGAGTGCGCCGCGCACGGTGCGCACGGCGTCGTCGTCGAGGGCGACTACGGCGAGGAGTCCGGCACGCGTGCCGCACGCACGCTCCTCGGACGCAACGACCCGCCGTCGGCGATCGTGTTCGACAACGACGTCATGGCCGTCGCCGGGCTCGGCGTCGCCAACGAGCTCGGCCTGAAGGTCCCGGCCGACGTGTCCCTGATCGCCTGGGACGACTCGCCGCTGTGCCGCCTGTCGCACCCACCGCTCACCGCGATGAGCCTCGACGTGCACGCGATGGGCGTCCAGGTCGCCGACGCCGTGCTCAACCTCCTGGCCTCGGGGCGTCCGACGACGTCCACGGCCCCGCAGCCCCGCCTCGTCGCCCGCGGCAGCACCGCACGCCGCCCCCGCTGACCTGCGCGACGCGGCACGCGGGTGGCCGCACGCGCGTGATCACCTGCAGCAACGCCCTCGGGGTGGTTGGGTAGGCACATGACTGCGGCCGCACCCTCCCCCGTGCCCGTCGACCACGACACGCTCCGCAGCGTCGCTGCGGGCGCGTACTACGACCCGCACGCCGTGCTCGGCCCGCACGTCGGCGACGGCGCCGTCACGGTGCGGACCCTGCGTCCCCTCGCGGACCGCGTCGTCGTCGTCACCGCCGACACCACGGTCGAGGCGCAGCACGAGGCCGACGGGATCTGGTACGCGCTCCTGCCGGGCACCGCGGTCCCCGACTACCGCATCGAGGTCACCTACGACGCGTGGACCACCACCGTCGACGACCCGTACCGCTTCCTGCCGACCGTGCAGGAGCTCGACCGCCACCTCGTGCGCGAGGGGCGGCACGAGCAGCTCTGGCAGGTGCTCGGCGCGAACGTCCGCACCTACCCCGGCCTGCTCGGCGAGGTGCGCGGGACGTCCTTCGCGGTGTGGGCGCCGAACGCGCGCGCCGTGCGCGTCGTCGGTGACTTCAACCACTGGCAGGGCGCGACGCACGCGATGCGCTCGCTCGGCGACAGCGGGATCTGGGAGCTGTTCGCACCCGGCGTCGACGCCGGGGCCCGGTACAAGTTCGAGATCCTGGGCGCCGACGGGTCGTGGCGGCAGAAGGCCGACCCGCTCGCCAAGGGCACCGAGATCCCGCCGGCGACCGCGTCGGTGGTGGTCGAGACGCGCTACGAGTGGTCCGACGACGCGTGGATGGCGCAGCGCGCGCAGCGCGACCCCCACGCCGGCCCGGTGAGCGTCTACGAGGTCCACCTGGGCTCGTGGCGGCAGGGACTGTCCTACCGGGACCTCGCGCACCAGCTCACCGAGTACGCGCTCGAGCTCGGGTTCACGCACGTCGAGCTGCTGCCCGTCGCGGAGCACCCCTTCGGTGGCTCCTGGGGCTACCAGGTGTCGTCGTACTACGCGCCGACGTCCCGGTTCGGCCACCCCGACGACTTCCGGTACCTGGTCGACTGCCTGCACCGCGCCGGCATCGGCGTGATCGTCGACTGGGTGCCCGCGCACTTCCCCAAGGACGAGTGGGCGCTCGCCCACTTCGACGGCACGGCGCTCTACGAGCACCCGGACCCGCTGCTCGGTGAGCACCCCGACTGGGGGACGTACGTCTTCAACTTCGGACGTGCCGAGGTCCGCAACTTCCTCGTGGCGAACGCGACCTACTGGCTCGAGGAGTTCCACGTCGACGGCCTGCGCGTCGACGCCGTGGCGTCGATGCTCTACCTCGACTACTCGCGACAGCCCGGGCAGTGGCGTCCGAACGAGTACGGGGGGCGCGAGAACCTCGAGGCGATCTCGTTCCTGCAGGAGGCCAACGCGACGGCCTACCGCCGCACGCCCGGGATCATGATGATCGCCGAGGAGTCGACCGCGTGGCCGGGCGTCACCGCGCCGACGTCGGCGCAGGGGCTGGGATTCGGACTCAAGTGGAACATGGGGTGGATGAACGACACCCTGCGCTACCTGCGCGAGGAGCCGATCAACCGCCGCTACCACCACCACGAGATCACGTTCTCGATGGTCTACGCCTACTCCGAGCACTTCGTGCTCCCCATCAGCCACGACGAGGTGGTGCACGGCAAGGGGTCCCTGTACGGCCGGATGCCCGGCGACCACTGGCAGAAGCTCGCCGGTGTCCGGTCACTCCTGGCCTACCAGTGGACGCACCCCGGCAAGCAGCTCCTCTTCATGGGTCAGGAGTTCGCACAGCAGGGCGAGTGGGCGGAGTCCCGGTCGCTCGACTGGTTCGCGCTGGACGACCCGGCGCACCGCGGGGTCCAGGGCTGCCTGCGCGACCTCAACGCGGTCTACCGCGCCACGCCCGCCCTCTGGGAGCTCGACCACACCCCCGACGGCTTCAGCTGGCTCGCGTCCGACGAGGCCGGCCTCAACGTCCTGGCCTACGCCCGGTACGGCCGCGACACGCCCCCGGCGGTCGTGGTGGTCAACTTCGCCGGTGTGCCGCACGAGGGTTGGCGGCTGCCGCTGCCCCAGGGTGGCACCTGGCGCGAGGTCTTCAACTCCGACTCCGAGACGTACGGCGGCTCGGGTGTCGGCAACCTCGGCGAGATCGTCGCGGAGCCCGTCGAGCACTACCAGCGCGGCTGGTCGGCATCGGTCCGCATCCCGCCGCTCGGTGCCGTCGTCTTCGTCGCCGACGAGACCACCGACGACGCGACCGCCCCTGACAAGGACTGATCGACAGGACCGATCGACAGAGCCGGTCGACAGGACCGGTCGACAGGACCGGTCGCCACCGCAGGTATTCGTCCGCCGCGCGTGAGTGCGAGCACCGGCGCCACGCGGGCATGCCGGGCCTCGGGGGCACGTGGGGGGCACCTCGTGGGCGGGGTTGGGGACGCTGGGTGTCTCCAGGTCCGCCCGCGGTGGTCGTGCTCTGGGGGGGTCAAGGGGCCCGGGGGCCGAGGTCTGGGGGTCAAGGGTCCGCGGGGGGTAACGAGCGGCATGGAGGCGGGCGGTCTGGTGGCCGATCCGTTCGAGCAGACCAACAGTCTGAGCAGGCCATCCGTCTGAGCAGGCCAGCTGTCTGAGCAGGCCAGCTGTCTGAGCAGACCAACCCGTCTGAGCAGACCAACCCGTCTGAGCAGACCAACCCGTCTGAGCAGACCAACCCGTCTGAGCAGACCAACCCGTGTGAGCAGACCAACTGTTTCGGTCGGCGTGCTGTTGGGGGTGGTGGGCCGTCGGGGCGGGCGAAGGGTTCGGGGACGACGAAAGGCCCACCCCGTGGGGGGTGGGCCTTTCGTGAATGGTTGTCCGGCGGCGTCCTACTCTCCCACACCCTGGCGGGTGCAGTACCATCGG
>Ga0160438_1000186_pt1 | contig 22610 bp, 18 predicted proteins | sample HID1975K_E0MG_FD_108203 | JGI IMG/M metagenome (GOLD analysis project Ga0160438, IMG submission 108203) | Enriched soil microbial communities from UW Madison campus, WI, USA - HID1975K_E0 MG | ecosystem: Environmental > Terrestrial > Soil > Unclassified | place: USA: Madison, Wisconsin...
CGCGGCATCTCAAGCAGATTGAGTACGCGCAGAAGCGAGCTTTTACCTGCGCCGCTTGGACCAAGCAGCACCAGCGTTTCGCCCTGTGGGCAACTAAGGGTGATATCGAACAGCGCCTGGTGTGCGCCGTAAAAACAATTAATGCCGTTTAGTTGAATACTCATGCGCATATGTTGAATAGCAATTGAAGCCGCAAAGGGTACCTTTAACAGAATAGTTATGCAATCTTTGTGCGTTAAAACCTAAAAATAACTACTCACATGCATTAAAGGTAGCACAATATAGCGGGGCGGGGTGAAGGCAAGAATAAATGTCGGAGTTATGTCAAAACTCCAGACTATTTACATGGGTTATGAATTTCACCCCGCCGATTGCGTGAATATTAGACAGTTGTTAGTTGGTTTCTATTGCCTGACGCAGGCTACCTGAAGGTGCATGGCTGTTTTCGCCTAAATAACGCACGTCATCCACTGCCCAGCACTGACCCTCACGAATCATCAATACTTCATCGTTCCAGCTTTGACTGCCTTTAGTCGGTTTCACACGCAACGGAATATTCCGTGCGTCGGTGTTGGGAATGGTTGATGCAGAAGCCACTTCGGCGGTGTCTGCGCCGTCTGCATTGCTGGTAAACATATTGCTGCGCATAAATTCATTCTGCGCGTTTGGCGAAGCGCTGGCTTTCTGGAGTTGCTGCGCCAGAGAATCGCTCATATAAGGACGTAAGCCGGTAATGGCGCTGCTGCCCTGGGTTTTATGGGTTAATTGATAATCGTAAAATTTCTGTGCCACGCTATCCGGGCCGCCCTCAATACAAGGGCCGCTGCGGGTGCCAATATCTTTAAAAGCGGGAGTAACGGGAGTAGTGCAGGCCGTGAGGAGCAGAGCGCACGGAAGAAGAACCAAAACTGAGCTGCGCATTTTTATTTCCTTATTTTCTCAGGAGGACTCACTTAGCATAGCGTATCGCTGTCAAAACCCGTCATACTTCGAGCTGCCTCTTTGTTGGCTGCGCGAACTCACCCGAATCACTTAGTTTACTAAGCTCGTCGGGATTCGTTTACTTGCCGCCGCGATGCCGCTCGAATTATTTAGGGTTTAATATGTTGATTCAAAAAAGAGAGAGGGAAGCGAATGCAGTGGCGAATTAGCCTGATCATTTTCGTAGCTTTGCTGGTGGGGTGCTCCAGTAAGCCTGAAGTTGCTGAAAAAACCGTTGTCGATAAAGGCGATTTTAAAGTCGACACCAGCCACACCGCGAGGAATGCCTATCCACGTGTAAAAGTGTTGGTTATTCACTACACCGCCGATGACTTTGCCGGTTCGCTAACCACTTTAACTGAACAAAATGTCAGTTCACATTATCTTATTCCTGACACCCCTCCGGTATCTGGCGGCAAGCCTGTTATCTGGCAATTAGTGCCTGAGAGCGAATTGGCGTGGCATGCAGGAGTGAGTTTTTGGCGTGGCGCAACGCGGATTAATGACACCTCGATTGGTATCGAGCTTGAGAATAAAGGTTTTACGCGTCAGGGCCGTGGAAAGCAGTTTTATCCCTTCAATGCTCCGCAGATCTCGGTGCTGGAGAAACTGGCGAAAGTGATTATCGCGCGTTACAACATCGAGCCGCAAAACGTCGTCGCCCATGCGGATATTGCCCCGCAACGTAAAGTTGACCCAGGTCCGCTATTCCCATGGCAGCAATTGGCTCAACAGGGCGTGGGTGCCTGGCCGGATGCAAACAGAGTAGCCTTTTATCTGAATGGCCGCGGGCCTTACCAACCCGTGGACAGGCGAGGTCTGCTGGATTTGCTATCGCGTTATGGTTATCAGGTGACGCCTGATATGGCGTGGGAGCAGCAAAAGAGAGTGATTCAGGCATTCCAGATGCACTTCCGCCCAACGAAATATTCCGGTGATGCGGATGCGCAAACTGAGGCAATAGCGGAAGCGCTACTTGAAAAATACGGGCAAGGTTGATTAGCGATGCAATAACGTACCGTGGTCACGCAGCCAGAGCGCGGTACGCCGGATACCTTCATCAAGCGTAACAACAGGCTGATAACCTAATTCTGTTTCAGCGCGTGTCGTATCGAGCGTTAAATCAAAATTAAGCTTCGACACGCCGTAGTGAGTGAGCACCGGTTCTTTGGCTGATTTACTGCCAAAACGCTCCATGCTTCGGGCAATCATATCCAGCATCGGATACGGTACCGAACGGATCCTGCATTGAATGTCTAATTCATCAATCAGCTTTTGCACGATAACCCGCAGCGGGCGAGCTTCCATGTTGGTGATGTTATAGGCACGCCCAGATGGCTGTGATTCGCACTGAGTTGCGAGCCACATCGCATGTACGGCATTTTCGATATAAGTCATATCGACCATCGCATCACCACCGCGCGGTAACAGCACGCTGCCGTAATGGCGCATCATCTGTACCAGACGTGGGAAGAAGACTTTGTCGTGCGGGCCGAACAAACTTTGCGGACGCAGAATCGTAAAGCGCGTGTGCGGATTCGATTGTGCCAGCAGCTGAATCACTTCTTCGCTGGCGGCTTTGCTGCGGGCAAATTCGTTGGCAAAGCGCACAGGACGGAAGTCCTCGCTGATATTGCGATGATGGTGATAATCAAAATAGAGTGAAGGTGAGGAAATATGCACAAAGTTGCGTACCCCCCACGCCACTGCCCATTCACCTAAGCGGCGAGTTGCGCGAACATTGGCGAGATCAAATGCTTCCTGTGTCCCCCACGGGGAAGTAAAGCTTGAGCAATGCCAGAGCGTGTCAACATCGGCCAGCATCACTTTGGCCTGCGAGGAAACCAGTTCCGTCAGGTCGGCATGGACGAACTCGGCACCCATTTTTTCCAGCAGTTTGCCCATGGCTTCATTACGCCCGGTTGCCCGTACGCTGATGCCTTTAGCGCGAAGAAATTCGACCGCGTTTCGGCCTAAACCGCTGGTGGCGCCCGTTACCAGTACCTTCATGTCGACCAACTCATGGTAATTGAGATTTACGCTGCGCATTTTTCCGTGAAATGGCAGCGCTTGCAATGGGGAAAGCTAAAGATTAGGACTCTTAACGGACTTTATGTGCAGATTGTTCGGAAAGCTGGCAAATCCGTCGGGCCATGCCGCGGAAAATAAACAAATGCGCGGGGATCATCACCAACCAGTAGAACAAACCCGCTGTTCCATGGGGATGCCACCAGGCGCGTACATCCAGCGTGCGATGTGGGCCGTGGTCGCGCAGAGTGAAAGACAGTCGCCCAAGTCCAGGGGCTTTCATGCCAAACAATAGCGTCAGTTCTTTTTCGGGTTCGACAATAATCACTTTCCAGCTATCAACCCGATCTCCAACTTGCAGCATTTCCCGCTCCGGGCGTCCTTTCGCCAGTCTGTGACCGACCAGCAAATCCATATATCCTCGGGTTTGCCACAGAATGTTGCCGAAGAAATATCCTTCTTTGCCGCCAATCTGATTCACCACTTGCCACAAATCTGCCAGCTCAGCGGAGGTCGTTAACGTACAACCTGCCTGTTTGGGGAAGAAGCCATATTCCGGACGCCAGCGGGCATAGGCCTGTGCGTCGTAACCCCAGTCCTGCGAGTTTGCCAGCTTGTGTTCATCTTCAAGGGTTAGGCGGACGGCGTCGTCAAAGGTGAGCAGGGGTTGTGGGATCAGTGCGCGTAATTCGCGATCGTCCGCCGGAAGATCGTGCTTTAGCCCCTGGATCAACGCCTTGGCAATCGTCGGCGGTACGGAGGTGATCATGTTGAGGAACCACACCGAGATCCAACTTGTCGGCAGCGGAATGGGAATCAGCGGGCGGCGTTTACCGCTTATCGCCATAAATCGTTCGAACTGCTGCTGATAACTCAGCACGTCAGGTCCGGCAGCCTCAAATACACGGTTCTCCTGCGCAGGATGTTTCAGCAATTCAACCAGATAATAAAGCAGGTTTTTCAGCGCAATCGGCGTGGTGCGCGAACGCACCCAGCGCGGTGGCGTAAGCACCGGCAGGTTATAAACCATGTCGCGCATCACCTCAAAGGCAGCGGAACCGGCACCAACAATAATACCGGCACGAATTTCGGTAACGGGAACGCCTGCATCACACAGAATATCCGCTGTTAGCTGGCGAGCGCGTAAATGCTCGGAGTCGCCATCACCTTCAGCGGCTTGCAGAGAACTGAGGAATATCAGCTGTTTTACTGGATGCACACGCAGCGCATCGCGCAAATTCAGGGCCGTCTGGCGTTCATGGGCCACGAAATCGGCTCCGTCACCCATGCTGTGCACCAGATAATAAAGCGTATCGACGTTTTCCAGCAGTTGAGGTAGCGTTGACGGCCACTGTAAATCGACGTGACGGCAGTCAACGCCCGGCCAGGGTTGTTTTTCCAGCCACTCAACGCGCCTTGCGGCCGCCGTGACATGATGCCCGGCAGCGGTAAGTTCCGGCACAAGGTGTTGCCCTATATAGCCGCTTGCGCCAAGTACCAGAATATTTTGTGGCTGTGTCATCTTCCCTGACCCTCCGGTTAGCGTTGTAAAAATGCCTGCCAGTGGGAAACAACTTCGGTCAGTTGCTGGCGATTCACATCAAGATGAACAACCAGACGAGTGACTGGCCCTGCGCTCATCAGCACACCGCGTTCTTTCATAAATTTGCCGAGGCTTTCAGCCTGCTCAACCGGCACGCGAGCAAACACCATATTAGTGTCCTGACGTGTCACATCGACGCCAATTTCACGTAACTCACCCGCCAGCCAATGCGCGTTGTCGTGGTCTTCTTTAAGGCGCTGCACGTTATTCTCAAGGGCGTACAAACCTGCGGCTGCCAGAATACCGGCCTGGCGCATACCGCCGCCGACCATTTTGCGCCAGCGCGTGGCTCGTTCAATGTATTCGTGGCTACCAACTAACAAAGAACCAACTGGCGTTCCCAGGCCTTTTGAGAGGCAAATGGTGAAGGTATCGCAGTAACGCACCACTTCTTCCAGCGTGCAGCCATATTCCACCACGGCGTTGAAGATGCGCGCACCATCAACGTGTAATGCCAGATTATGATTGCGGCTAAATTCCCACGCCTGCTTGAGATACTCGCGCGGCAGAACTTTGCCGTTATGGGTATTTTCGAGACTCAGTAATTTAGTGCGTGCGAAGTGGATATCGTCAGGTTTGATTTTTGCCGCGACTTTATCGAGAGGCAGCGAACCATCGGGATTGGCGTCAATAGGTTGCGGCTGGATGCTGCCTAACACCGCAGCACCACCCGCTTCATAGAGATAATTGTGCGCCAGTTGCCCCACAATATACTCTTCACCACGTTCGCAATGGCTTAACAGAGCCACCAGGTTAGCCTGGGTGCCCGTTGGCAGGAAGAGCGCGGCTTCTTTGCCGCTGATTTTGGCCGCGTATTCTTGTAATTCATTGACCGTTGGGTCATCGCCATAGACGTCATCGCCGGTTGGCGCTGCCATCATACGCTTGAGCATTTCTTCACTCGGCCGGGTTACTGTGTCGCTGCGCAAATCAATCACGGTGGATCCTTATTATTATCCTCAATTAAAGGAATGTTTTACCGGAACCAGTTCGTTTTCGCCAGTTCGATAACTTCATCGCCGCGCCCGCTAATGATGGCGCGAAGCATATACAGGCTGAATCCTTTGGCTTGTTCGAGTTTAATTTGCGGTGGGATCGCCAGCTCATCTTTGGCAACCACCACGTCCACTAAAACCGGGCCGTCGATGCTAAAAGCCCGTTGTAGCGCGGCATCTAACTCTTCCGCTTTCTCAACGCGGATGCCGGTAATGCCGCAGGCGTTAGCGATATTGGCAAAGTTAGTGTCGTGCAATTCGGTACCGTCCGTCAGGTAACCGCCAGCTTTCATTTCCATTGCCACAAAGCCCAGCACGCTGTTGTTAAACACCACGATTTTGATGGGTAATTTCATTTGCACGACCGACAAAAAATCCCCCATCAACATGCTAAAACCCCCGTCGCCACACATCGCGATAACTTGTCTGCCAGGTGCCGTAGCTTTTGCACCGAGTGCTTGCGGCATGGCGTTGGCCATTGAACCGTGAGTGAACGAACCCAGCAAACGGCGTTTGCCGTTCATTTTCAGATATCGTGCGGCCCAGACTGTCGGCGTGCCTACGTCACAGGTGAAAATGGCGTCATCATCAGCGTAATGGCTGATTTGTTGCGCGACATATTGCGGATGGATGACTTTGCCATCGCCCTGTTGCGCGAGTTCGTCCAGGCTTTCGCGAGCCTCGCGATAGTTATCCAGTGCTTTATCCAGGAAGCTGCGGTCTGTTTTTTCTTCCAGAAGCGGAATCAATGCCGCAAGTGTGGCTTTAATATCCCCGACCAGCGCCATATCCACTTTACTGTGCGCTCCGATGCTGCCAGGGTTGATATCAATCTGAATGATTTTCGCGTCAGTCGGATAGAAAGCACGATAAGGGAATTGGGTGCCGAGCAGAATCAGCGTGTCGGCATTCATCATGGTGTGGAAGCCGGAAGAAAAACCAATTAGCCCGGTCATGCCTACGTCATAGGGGTTGTCATATTCAACGTGCTCTTTACCGCGCAGGGCATGGACAATGGGCGCTTTAAGCGTGGCGGCAAACTGCACCAGTTCTTCATGCGCACCGGCACAACCGCTGCCGCACATCAGGGCAATGTTGTCGTTGTAGCGTAATAACTGAGCGAGCTTTTTGAGTTCTTCGTGAGCGGGAACAACGACGGGTTGCGGCGCAGAATACCAATGGGTGCTGGCGCTTTCAGGGGCGGGTTTAAGCGCCACATCACCGGGCAGCACTACGACGGAAACGCCACGGTTAAGAACCGCTTTGCGCATTGCAATGGCTAAAACCTGGGGAATTTGTTCCGGGGATGACACCAGCTCGCAATAATGGCTGCATTCGCGGAATAACTCTTCGGGGTGGGTTTCCTGGAAATAGCCGCTGCCAATTTCACTCGATGGAATATGCGCAGCAATCGCCAGGACCGGAACCCGGTTGCGATGGCAGTCGAACAGGCCGTTAATTAAATGCAGATTACCAGGGCCGCAGGAACCGGCACATACCGCCAGCTCACCGGAAAGATGGGCTTCTGCACCCGCAGCAAATGCGGCGACTTCTTCATGGCGGGTGGGCATCCATTCAATTGTGCCCATGCGGTTCAGGCTATCGGACAGTCCGTTGAGGGAATCACCGGTGACGCCCCAGATGCGTTTCACGCCTGCACTTTCGAGAGTTTTTGCCACATAAGCGGCGACGGTCTGTTTCATTGCTTCTCCTTGTCACGATTCAGTTAACGTAAACAAGCTTAGTCAAGGAAACAGAAGAGGCGGGGCAGAAAGTGCCACTCAGAGTCTGAGTGGCACGCGTGGATCAAGCGAGAACTAAGTCTCCTTGCGGATGACAACAGCAAGCCAGCACATAACCGTTGGTAATTTCTGCCTCGGTCAACGTCATGGAACTGCTGACCGTGTAATCACCGGACTCGACTTTGGTTTTACAGCTACCACAAACTCCGGCGCGACATGCCGCGTTGACGGGTACGCTATTGCTCTCCATTGCCGCCAGCAACGTGCTGCCAACGGGTGCATAGAACTCGCGCAGCGGTTTTAGCGTGGTAAATTTCAAACCACTTTCGACAGGAGCGGCGACGGGTGTGAAGAATTTCTCAGAATAAAACTCAGTCACCCCCAGGGCTTTGACTTCTGTTTCGACCAGTTCCATATACGGCGCTGGGCCACAGGTCATTACGGTGCGCGAGGCAATATCCGGCACGGTTGCCAGAATTTCGCGGGTTAAACGCCCGGCGATAAAGCCGTGCGTCGCGTTATTCTCGGCAATCATGGCTACCGAATAATTGCGCCATTCGTCGGCAAAAATCACATCTTCGGGCGAACGAACGTTGTAAATAACCTGCACGTCGGCCAGCGGACGATGCTCTGCCAGCCAACGGCGCATCGCCATAATCGGCGTCACGCCACAACCTGCCGCGACTAACAGATAGCGGTCGGTGTTCAGATTTTCACAGGTGAATTCCCCCTGGCCTTCAGATAGCCACAGGTAATCACCTGGTTTCACATCCTGCGTCAGCCATTGGGAACCAACGCCATGCTCGATACGACGAATCGTCAGCGTGATAAACGGGCTGAGTCCCGGCGTGGAAGAGACAGTATAAGCGCGCAGTGTCTCATCGCTATTACGAATACTCACCAGGGCGTATTGCCCGGCTTTGTATGGATAGAAATCGTGATTAATCAGCGATAGCGTCCAGACATCCGGCGTTTCCTGATGAATATGATGCACCTGCATACGATGCGGACACAGTGGCGTTGGCATGGTCATGGCGTCTCCTTATGCACTCATCAGCTGTTGAATGTCTTGCTCAACGGTAGTGATGGCGCGCAGGCCAAATTTCTCGTTTAGCACAGCCAGCAGATTTGGCGTCAGGAAAGCGGGTGTCGTTGGGCCAGCGACGATATTAGTCACGCCCAGCGAAAGCAGAGTCAGCAGGATGACAATCGCTTTTTGCTCAAACCAGGAAAGCACCAGACTTAGCGGCAGATCGTTCACACCGCAGCCGAGTTTCTCAGCAAGCGTGACGGCGAGAATGATCGCAGAGTAAGCATCGTTACACTGGCCCGCATCGACCAGACGCGGCAGACCTTCGATATCGCCGAAGTCCAGCTTGTTGAAGCGATATTTACCGCAAGCCAGGGTCAGGATCAGGCAGTCTTTTGGCACGCTGGTGGCAAAATCAGTGAAGTAGCTGCGCTCGCCACGCTCACCGTCACAGCCGCCGACCAGGAAGATGTGGCGCAGTTTTTCACGGCTGACCAAATCAATTAGCGTATCGGCAGCGCCCAACAGAGTCTGGCGACCAAAGCCTACAGTGATCAGGTGCTCGATTTCGCTGTACGGGAAGCCAGCCATTTGTTGCGCCTGAGTAATTACGGGGGCGAAATCATCACCTTCGAGATGGCTCACGCCCGGCCAGCCAACAATGCTGCGTGTCCAGATACGGTCAGTATAAGAACCCACTTCCGGGTTGATGATGCAGTTAGAGGTCATCACCACGGGGCCTGGGAAACGGGCGAACTCGGTCTGCTGATTTTGCCAGCCGCTACCGTAGTTACCGACCAGATGCTTGAATTTACGCAGCTCAGGGTAGCCGTGGGCTGGCAGCATTTCACCGTGGGTATAGACGTTAACGCCGGTGCCTTCGGTTTGCTCAAGCAAGTTGTACAGGTCTTTCAGGTCGTGGCCGGAAATCAAAATACATTGACCCGCCACCGGACGCACATTCACTTGTGTTGGCGTCGGGTGACCGTATTTTTCGGTTTCGCCGAGATCCAGAATGCTCATCACTTTAAAGTTCATCTGGCCGATTTCCATGGAGCACTCAAGCAGTGCGCCCATGTCTGCAGGCCAGGTTCCGAGCCACGCCATAATTTTGTGGTATTGCGCGTAGATATCGTTGTCGTATTGGCCGAGGACGTGAGCGTGTTCCATATAGGCCGCCGCACCTTTCAGGCCGTACAGACACAGCAGACGCAGGCCAAGAATATCTTCGCCAATTTCTGCTTTATCGCGGTTTGGCGCGAATTCAGCCGCCTGGCGTTGTAAATCACCCAAATCTTTGCTGACCAATTGCAGCTCGGCCATTGGATTAGTGACGGTAATATTTGGATTAATTGCGAGGCTGCGCGCCTTCAAGCTTTCGCGCAGCGTAATAGCTTCCTGCGCGTAGCCCACAATGCGCGGGGAGTCGAAGTTAACGTTAGTCAGGGTAGAGAAGAAAGCGCGTGGCGCAAAGTTGTCGATGTCATGGTCGATGATGCCAACTTCACGCGCAGCAATTGCCCATGCAGACAGCCCTTGCAGCGTGGCAATCAGCAGGTCCTGGAGATCGGAAGTTTCGGCAGTTTTGCCACACATCCCCTGAGCATAAGAGCAGCCGTTGCCTGCCGGGGTGCGGATTGTTTGTTCACATTGCACACAAAACATGATCGTACCTTTTAAAGTTATATTTGATATACATGTTTGAGATTATGCTCAGTGCGACACAGGGAAAAGGGATTTTTAATGCAACTTAGAGGGAGATTGATTTAGCGCAATTTTGGCGGTAGAAACCTACCGCCAATGAGGTATCAGGAGGCGAAAAAGGCCATGAGTAAAGGCGTCAGCAAGCTGAGAATAAAGCCGTGAACGATTGCCGCGGGAACAATTTCTAAACCGCCGCTGCGTTGCAGAACCGGAAGCGTGAAGTCCATCGACGTTGCGCCAGATAACCCAAGTGCGGTTGAGCGACTGCGACGAACGAGACCGGGAATCAACATGATTGCCACCAATTCACGCGCCAGATCGTTGAAGAACGAGGCACTACCAATCACCGGGCCGTATGATTCGGTCATTAAAATACCGGAAAGTGAATACCAGCCGAATCCTGAGGCCATCGCCAGCCCGGTCTTAATCGGCAGGTCGAGAATAAAGGCATTGATAACGCCACCAGCGAGGGAACTGAGTGCGACGACCACGGCGACAATCATGCCCCTTCGGTTCAGCACGATCTGTTTTAGCGTCATGCCGCTATTGCGCAATTGGATACCGACTAACAGCAGCAGGAAGATTAATGTGTATTCGCTGGCATCGGTTGCGTGCTGCAAAATAGGCCATCCTGCCAGACCTAGCAGAAAACCGGCTACCACTACGCCGCATAATTTGAGCGATTCCAGTGCCATCGCAATACGTGAAGGGAGTTTTTCTTGCTCGTGGTTGTGTCGCCACGGCATCGAACGCTCCAGCCAGAGCAGTGCCGCAGCATTGCACAGCAATAACACCACCACGGTGACCGCCGCGTAATGAAAAATTGCCAGCAGATTACTTGCCAGGTTGTCGAGAAATGCGAGGCTGATGCCCATGAAAAACAAAATAACGTACACAATCCAGCTTAATAAGCGATTGATTAGCTTTAGCAGACTGGTTTGTTTTAATGGAATGAGATAACCGATAATCAGCGGCACTAAGATAATTAACAATCCCGAAAACATGGTGCGGACAATCCTTGCAATAAAAGTAACGACATGTGTCACACTACCCAAAGTTCGGGAATGAGTAAAGCTACGAAAAAAAAGGATTTTTATGCAGGGGGAAGATTGGCGAAGAGCGGTGGGAAAGCCGCGTCACTTGCCAATATTCGGCAGGTGACGCGAAAGTTTGATTAGTGACGTTTTTCCAGCAAAGTACGGTAAATAATGCCACCCAGGATACCGCCAATAATTGGCATTACCCAGAACAGCCAGAGCTGCTGAAGTGCCCAACCGCCCTGGAAGATGGCGACTGCAGTACTGCGCGCTGGGTTCACAGAGGTGTTAGTCACAGGAATACTGATTAAGTGAATCAGCGTCAGCGCCAGGCCAATGGCAATAGGAGCGAAACCGGCTGGAGCAAGCTTGTCTGTTGCGCCATGAATAACAATCAAGAAGCCACAGGTTAATACGATTTCAATAATGATGGCTGACAACATGGAATAATGGTCCGGTGAATGCTCGCCATATCCATTCGATGCAAAGCCGCTAGCCGCAGCATCAAAACCGCTTTTCCCGCTGGCAATTAAATAGAGAATACCTGCCGCAACAATACCGCCAATGACTTGCGCAACAACATAGCCAATCACTTCTTTTGCCGGGAAACGTCCGCCTGCCCATAAACCCAGAGTCACAGCCGGGTTAAAGTGGCCGCCGGAAATATGCCCGACGGCATAAGCCATCGTTAATACGGTTAAACCAAATGCTAATGCAACGCCTGCAAAACCTATCCCCAATTCAGGATACGCTGCGGCAAGAACCGCACTGCCACAACCACCAAATACTAACCAGAACGTACCAATGAATTCTGCTGCTAATTTCCTGAACATAACCACCTCTGCGTTTCATAATTTTAACTGCGGGTAGGGTAAATAAACGCACCCATCCGATTATTTTTTGTCACAACTATTTAAGGCGTAACGTAAATAATAAAAGAGCAGTAATGTTAATGAGATCACTAAGTCAGAACCAGCCTATAAAATCCTAAAAATTGATTTAGGGCAATGAGATGGCATTCCTTACAAGAATAAACACGTAGAAAGTATAGAAGACTTTTTAATAAAGTAAGAATCTTCTGCTATTCAATGTATTTTCTGATTACCCTGATTTTATCAAGGATTAAATGCAAGGATTTCGGCTTTTATTAAATAAAATAAAAATTGAAATTTAGATAATCCCTGCTACTTCATAAATAACCCGAAATGCTCACCTGCAACCTGAGGTACGAAGGGTATATACTCAGGTTATGCGTTGAGCCGTGCGGCTAATGGAAAGCATCAACCAATCTGGAGGGATTATGTTTCTCGAGCGAGTAGAAATTGTCGGATTCAGGGGTATTAACCGTCTTTCGTTAATGCTTGAGCAAAATAACGTGCTGATTGGCGAGAACGCATGGGGTAAATCGAGCCTGCTGGATGCCTTAACCCTGCTGTTGTCGCCGCACGAAACGCTTTACCATTTTAATCGTGATGATTTTTACTTTCCGCCGGGCGACGTACAATGCCGGGAACACCATTTACACATTGTTCTGACGTTTCGGGAGACTGCTCCAGGGCACCATCTTGGGCGGCGTTACCGTTCACTTGCGCCGGTGTGGGTAGAAGGTAACGACGGCTTTCAGCGCATTATGTACCGTCTGGTGGGCGAGCTGGCGCCAGACAATTCGATTTTGACGCTTCGCAGTTTTCTCGACGAGAAAGGCCACGCAATCGATCTTGATGATATTGATGACGTGGCAAAACAAATTACCCGCCTCAATCCCGTTTTGCGCTTACGTGACGCGCGTTTTATGCGTCGATTACGCAATGACAGCATACCCACTATGCCAGAAACCGAAATGACGGCTCGCCAGCTTGATTTTCTTTCGCGTGAGCTGGTGTCGCGCCCGCAAAATCTTACGGATGCGCAGTTACGTCAGGGGCTGTCGGCGATGGTGCAATTGCTCGAGCACTATTTTTCTGAGCAGGGGGCAGTAGCTCACCAACGTTTATTACGCCGTCGATCCCACGATGAACAACGCAGTTGGCGTTATCTGGATATCATCAACCGCATGATAGATAAGCCAAATAGCCGAGCGCATCGGATGATTTTATTGGGGATGTTCTCCACGCTTTTGCAAGCGAAAGGCAGCGTGGCGCTGGATAAAAATGCGCGGCCTTTATTGCTGGTCGAAGATCCCGAAACCCGGCTGCATCCCATTATGTTATCGGTGGCCTGGCATTTACTAAACTTGTTACCGCTGCAAAAAATCACCACCACCAATTCCGGTGAATTGTTATCCCTCACGCCTGTAGAGAATGTCTGTCGCCTGGTGCGTGAATCCTCTAAAGTCGCAGCCTGGCGGCTCGGCCCGGGTGGAATGAACGCCGAAGACAGTCGCCGTATTGCATTTCATATCCGCTTTAACCGTGCTTCTTCGCTGTTTGCCCGCTGCTGGCTATTGGTTGAAGGGGAAACCGAAGTGTGGGTGATGAACGAACTGGCGCGCCAGTGTGGGCATCATTTCGACGCCGAAGGGGTGAAGGTTATTGAGTTTGCCCAGTCGGGGCTGCGGCCATTGATTAAGTTTGCTCGACGTATGGGTATTGAATGGCATGTGCTGGTGGATGGTGACGAAGCCGGTAAGAAATATGCCTCCGTCGTGCGCGGCATTCTGGAAAATGACCGTGACCAGGAACGCGATCATTTAACCGCATTACCTGCGATGGATATGGAACATTTCATGTATCGGCAAGGGTTTTCCGATGTCTATCATCGGGTGGCGCAACTCCCTGAAAACGTGCCGATGAATATGCGCCGCGTTATCATCAAAGCAATTCATCGCTCCTCAAAACCCGATTTAGCTATTGAAGTGGCAATGGAAGCCGGAAGGCGGGGCGTGGATGCGGTACCGTCGCTGCTGCGAAAGATGTTCTCACGGGTGCTCTGGCTTGCACGTGGCCGGGCTGACTAACCCGGCCGTTGGACTAAAGCTGCTGCTCAATTTGTTCCATCATCTTATCTAACAAACTGTAGCGGCGGCGATACTCAGCACGTTTTTTGCTGGCGATATCCTCAATGGGTTTGCGTGACACATTAAGTGGCAGTTCAAAGAAACCTTCAGGCGTTAATTCCCCGCTCATTGATTCCCAGAAGCTATCGTAATCTGCATGGATTTTGTCTTTCTTCTTTTTCGCATAACGCCATGAACGGTAAATATGCGCGTTGTTGCTCACTGCCAGAATCTGGCTCATGCCTAAATGATGCGCCAGCAGGCAGGCTGCTTCCAGCACCAGACGCTTCGGGAATAAGCCATGGCAGGCTTTTGTCGCAATCTGAATGTATTCATGCGGGATATCACTTTTAGCGCCCTGTAGCCCACCGATGAACAAAGTCGGCTTATCATGATGTTGGCATAGTGTGAAAGTTAACCCGGCGAGTGCAACCCCGTCATCACGGCTCAGGGTTATTGTCGCTTCACCTTCTTTATCCACATTGGCGATAGCGCATAAATCAAGATGGTAGAAGTTCTCATCTTTACCCGTTATTGTTGCCAGGCGCACGCCACTGGCTGAATAGTGCTGCTGTAACAAGTGCTCAGGCAGTACGTGAGTTAAAGCGTGATAGTGGAAAGACAATGCATTAACGGCATCCTTACGGTTAAAATTTGCCGTTAAATAAGGACGGTGCGCACGACAGGGTAAACCCGGCTGCACGGCGAGCAGTTTTTCCAAAAAAGGCTGGTGGGCCAAATCGGCCAGTAAACGAGCCGTCGCGAGCGGAGTAGTCAGTGAACGCAGGACGAATTTCCGACGATAAACCGGATTTTGCCAGGCGCTTCCAGGCATCCATTGTCCGGTGGCTAAAGAGAGAAATAACTGCCAGCCATTGCGTTGAGTGGCGGGTATAAATTCGTTTACGGCAGCTGGATACATGGTTGAGGCCTGGTTGAAGGGTTATGGCGTAATTTCACCATTTGTTTGCTCAACGAATGTTCAATCGCCACATAGGTCGATAAGACCATATAGTTGTTGTTGATACTTCGTTTAATTTGCCAGTTTGTTTGTAGGATACCTATGAGATTCAAGGGAAAAATTAAAAAGCGTTATTGGCTTCTGGGCCTGCTGGTATTACTCCTGGTGATCTGGCTGTGGCAGTTTTTAAATGCGCCAGCGCCGGTCTATCAGACGATGATTGTGCGTAAAGGCGAGCTGCAACAAAGCGTGTTGGCGACCGGCAAACTGGATGCTCTACGCAAAGTGGACGTCGGTGCTCAGGTCAGCGGGCAGCTCAAAACGCTGTCGGTGAATATCGGCGATAAAGTAAAAAAAGATCAGCTGTTGGGGGTGATTGACCCGGAACAGGCGCAAAACCAAATCAAAGAAGTTGAAGCGACACTCATGGAATTGCGTGCGCAACGGCGACAGGCTGTGGCTCAGGCGAAACTCGCGCAAGTGACGTTAAATCGCCAACGGGCGCTGGCAAAAACTCAGGCGGTTTCGCAGCAGGATTTGGATACCGCAGCGACCGATCTGGAAGTCAGGCAGGCGCAAATTGGCACCATAGACGCGCAGATTAAACGCAATCAGGCCTCGCTGGACACGGCAAAAACCAACCTCGATTACACCCAGATTGTGGCTCCAATGGCGGGTGAAGTGACAGAAATTACCACCAAACAAGGCCAAACGGTGATTGCCGCACAGCAAGCGCCAAACATTCTGACGCTTGCCGATCTCGGGACCATGTTGGTGAAAGCGCAGGTTTCTGAAGCGGATGTGATTCACCTTAAACCGGGCCAGAAAGCCTGGTTTACGGTGCTGGGCGATCCATTAACGCGTTATGAAGGCGTGCTCATTGATATTCTGCCGACGCCGGTAAAAGTGAACGACGCGATTTTCTATAACGCCCGTTTTGAGGTGCCAAACCCGAATGGCGTGCTGCGTCTTGAAATGACAGCGCAAGTACATATCCAACTTGGCGGCGTAAAAGACGTGCTCACTATTCCACTGGCTGCACTGGGCGAGCCTGTTGGCGATAACCGCTACAAAGTTTCGGTATTGCGTAACGGTGAAACGCGTGACCGTGAAATCACCATCGGGATGCGTAATGACACGATAGTGCAAGTCGCCAATGGACTGACTGAAGGTGAAGAAGTGGTGATTGGGAAAAGCACCGCCGGGAGCGCACCATGACGGCACTGCTTGAGCTACGGGATATTCGCCGTAGCTATCCGTCGGGAGACGAACAAGTTGAAGTGCTTAAAGGCATTAACATCACCATTGAAGCTGGCGAAATGGTGGCGATTGTCGGGGCGTCTGGCTCCGGTAAATCGACGCTGATGAATATTCTCGGCTGCCTGGATAAACCCACCAGCGGGAGCTACAAAGTCGCAGGCCAGGATGTTGCGTTGCTGGATAGCGACGCGCTCGCCACATTACGCCGCGAACATTTCGGCTTTATCTTCCAGCGATACCACCTGCTTTCTCATCTTAATGCGACGCAAAACGTTGAAGTCCCTGCGGTATATGCCGGGACGGCGCGGGTCTTTCGCCAGCAGCGGGCGCGGGCATTATTAATGCGTCTTGGGCTTGCAGAACGCGTGGACTACCTGCCTTCACAGCTATCAGGCGGCCAGCAGCAGCGTGTGAGTATCGCCCGCGCGCTGATGAACGGCGGGCAGGTGATTCTTGCGGATGAACCGACAGGTGCGTTGGATAGCCATTCCGGTGAAGAAGTGATGGCCACGCTTAAGCAACTGCGTGAGCAGGGGCATACCGTCATTATTGTGACGCATGATCCTTCCATTGCTGCGCAGGCGCAGCGTGTGATTGAAATTCGTGACGGTGAAATTATCAGCAATCCTCCCTCGGTGGCGCAAGAATCTGCCGCGCAGAAAGAGGTGAAAACTCAGCCGATAAATTCTGCGTTTCAGCAAACTATCAGCAGCTTTCGTGAAGCATTCGCCATGGCCTGGCTGGCGCTGGCGGCGAATAAAATGCGCACTTTGCTGACCATGTTGGGGATTATTATCGGTATCGCATCTGTGGTGTCGATTGTGATTGTTGGCGACGCGGCGAAACAGTTGGTATTACAGGACATTCGCTCGATTGGCACCAATACGATTGATATCTATCCGGGTAAGGATTTCGGCGATGACGATCCGCAGTATCAACAGGCGCTAAAATATGACGACCTGGCGGCTATCAGCCAGCAGCCGTGGGTCAGTTCAGCCACCCCGGCGCTCTCGAGCAATTTACGTGTGCGTTACGGCAACGTTGATGCGGCGGCAAGCGTGAATGGTGTCAGCAGCCAATATTTTAACGTTTACGGCATGAGCTTTAGTGAAGGCAATACCTTCAACGAGGAGCAATTGGCCGGGCGTGCACAAGTGGTGGTGCTCGATAGCAACACCAAACGCCAGCTCTTCCCGAACAAAGCCAAGGTGGTCGGTGAAATTATTCTGGTGGGGAACATGCCTGCAACGGTGATTGGCGTGGCGCAAGAAAAGCAGTCGATGTTTGGCAGCAGCAAAATTCTGCGTGTCTGGTTGCCTTATAACACCATGGCCGGGCGAGTGATGGGGCAAAGCTGGCTTAACTCGATTACGGTGCGGGTCAACGAGGGTTACAACAGCCACGAAGCCGAACAGCAGCTCAATCGGTTGTTGCAGTTACGTCACGGTAAGAAAGATTTCTTCACCTACAATATGGACGGGCTGTTGAAAACGGCGGAAAAGACCACACGTACTCTTCAGATGTTCCTGACATTAGTGGCGGTGATTTCGTTACTGGTGGGTGGGATAGGCGTGATGAATATTATGCTGGTTTCGGTGACAGAACGTACCAAAGAGATTGGCATTCGTATGGCCGTAGGAGCCAGAGCCAGTGATGTATTGCAGCAGTTTTTAATTGAAGCAGTGCTGGTGTGTCTGGTGGGCGGTGCGTTGGGGATTTCGTTATCCTTGTTGATTGCCTTCACGCTGCAACTGGTTTTACCCGGCTGGGAAATCGGTTTTTCACCGATGGCGTTACTGACTGCATTTGCATGTTCGACCGCTACGGGGATTATATTTGGTTGGCTACCGGCAAGAAATGCCGCGCGATTAAATCCAATTGATGCGCTAGCGCGTGAATGATTTTAATCTTTGGTATTACGTTTGGTTATAAAAATGCCAGCGTACAAGCTGGCATTTTGATTTAGTGATGTACACAATGAAACAAAAGGTCAGGCGACCGCTGCTTCGAGTTCAAGAGGCACAATCAAACTAGCGTGATTGCCTTTTGGCCCCTGGTGCACATCAAACCTGACAGTTTGTCCGGCTTTAAGCGTTCTGTAACCATCCATCTGAATGGTGGAGTAGTGAGCGAAGATATCTTCGCCGCCGCCCTCAGGGCAGATAAAACCGAACCCTTTGGCGTTATTGAACCATTTAACTGTACCCGTCTCCATGCTTCTACATCCTTCGTAAATCTTATAAGTGAGATGGAATGAACCGGTGGGTGAGGGCGGGCTGTTCAAAACCTCGCCAACTCACGCTTGTACAATGTAGATAATTTAACCATGTCGTCAAGCGTTGCACGGGGGGGTAAGAATGAAAATGAATCAAAAATTTGAAGCAGTTAACGCTATTGTGATTAATGTGACGAAGCTCTCGATTGCGATTTACCGTCCCTTTTAAACACAATGAATCACGTTAACTGAAAGCGTATTACACTCAACCTATGGGCTTCGCCTTCATGACAAAGGGCGATTAAACATGATGACGATTTGCAATGGGTAAGACGAACGATTGGTTGGATTTCGACCAGCTGGTGGGCGACAAACTGCGCGAAGCGCTCAAACCACCGTCGATGTATAAAGTGATGTTAATGAACGATGACTACACGCCGATGGAATTTGTTATTGACGTGCTGCAAAAGTTCTTTTCTTATGATGTAGAACGTGCAACGCAATTGATGCTCACTGTGCACTATCAGGGTAAAGCTATCTGTGGCATTTTTACTGCAGAAGTAGCGGAAACCAAAGTCGCGTTAGTGAACCAGTATGCAAGGGAGCATGAGCATCCGCTGCTGTGTACGCTAGAAAAAGCCTGAAGAAGGCAAAATTTGGGGGAGGTGCCTATGCTCAATCAAGAACTGGAACTCAGTTTAAACATGGCTTTCGCCAGAGCGCGCGAGCACCGACATGAGTTTATGACTGTCGAGCATCTGTTGCTGGCTTTACTCAGCAACCCATCAGCTCGTGAAGCGCTGGAAGCGTGTAGCGTAGATCTGGTGGCGCTGCGACAGGAACTCGAGGCCTTCATCGAACAAACCACACCGGTTCTGCCAGCCAGTGAAGAAGAGCGCGATACTCAACCGACGCTCAGCTTCCAGCGTGTGCTGCAACGTGCGGTGTTCCACGTCCAGTCTTCTGGTCGCAGTGAAGTGACTGGCGCAAACGTGCTGGTGGCTATTTTCAGCGAACAGGAATCCCAGGCAGCGTACTTGCTGCGCAAACATGAAGTCAGCCGCCTTGATGTGGTGAACTTCATCTCTCACGGTACACGTAAAGACGAACCAAATCAGGCTCCGGGGGCAGAAAATCCGGTCAATGAAGAGCAAGCAGGCGGGGAGGAACGTATGGAAAACTTCACCACCAATCTCAACCAGCTTGCACGCGTGGGAGGGATAGACCCCTTAATTGGCCGCGATAAAGAGCTTGAGCGCGCCATTCAGGTTCTGTGTCGTCGCCGTAAAAACAACCCGCTGCTAGTGGGTGAATCCGGGGTGGGTAAAACCGCCATTGCCGAAGGTCTTGCCTGGCGTATCGTGCAGGGCGACGTTCCGGAAGTGATTGCCGATTGCACAATTTACTCGCTGGATATTGGTTCGCTGCTGGCGGGCACCAAATACCGTGGTGATTTTGAGAAACGTTTCAAAGCGCTGCTTAAACAGCTTGAGCAGGATCAGAACAGCATCCTGTTTATTGATGAAATTCATACCATTATTGGTGCGGGTGCCGCATCTGGTGGGCAAGTTGATGCTGCAAACCTGATTAAGCCGCTGCTATCGAGCGGCAAGATTCGGGTTATCGGTTCAACTACGTACCAGGAATTCAGCAATATTTTCGAAAAAGACCGTGCTCTGGCGCGTCGCTTCCAGAAGATTGATATTACTGAGCCAAGCGTTGAAGAAACCGTTCAGATTATTAACGGCCTGAAACCGAAGTACGAAGCGCACCATGACGTGCGTTACACCGCGAAAGCGATTCGTGCTGCGGTGGAACTGGCGGTGAAATACATCAACGATCGCCATTTGCCAGATAAAGCGATTGACGTTATCGACGAAGCGGGCGCTCGTAGCCGCCTGATGCCGGTGAGCAAGCGTAAGAAAACGGTCAATGTCTCTGACATCGAAACCGTGGTTGCGCGTATTGCGCGTATCCCGGAGAAAAGTGTTTCAGCAAGCGACCGCGATACGCTGCGCAGCCTGGATGACCGCCTGAAAATGCTGGTGTTTGGCCAGGATAAAGCCATTGAGGCGTTAACCGAAGCCATCAAAATGAGCCGTGCCGGGTTAGGGCACGATCATAAGCCAGTGGGTTCCTTCCTGTTTGCCGGGCCAACTGGTGTAGGTAAAACAGAAGTGACCGTGCAATTGGCGAAATCGCTGGGCATTGAGCTGCTGCGTTTTGATATGTCCGAATACATGGAACGCCACACCGTGAGCCGTTTGATTGGCGCACCTCCAGGCTACGTTGGTTTCGACCAGGGTGGGCTGTTGACGGATGCGGTGATTAAACATCCTCACTCAGTGTTGCTGCTTGATGAAATCGAAAAAGCACACCCGGATGTCTTCAACCTGTTACTGCAGGTTATGGATAACGGTACGCTGACCGACAACAACGGGCGCAAAGCAGATTTCCGTAATGTGATTCTGGTGATGACCACTAACGCCGGCGTGCGTGAAACCGAGCGTAAGTCTATTGGCCTGATTCGTCAGGACAACAGTACCGATGCGATGGAAGAGATCAAAAAGATCTTTACTCCGGAGTTCCGCAACCGTCTGGACAACATCATTTGGTTCAACCACCTGTCCACGGATGTGATTCACCAGGTTGTCGACAAATTTATCGTCGAGCTTCAGGTGCAGTTGGATCAGAAAGGTGTGTCTCTGGAAGTGAGCCAGGAAGCCCGTGATTGGCTGGCGGAAAAAGGCTATGACCGTGCAATGGGGGCTCGCCCAATGACGCGTGTCATTCAAGACAGCCTGAAAAAACCGCTCGCTAACGAACTGCTGTTTGGTTCATTGGTGGACGGCGGCCAGGTGACTGTGGCTCTGGATAAAGAGAACCAGAAACTGACTTATGACTTCCATAGCGCTCAGAAGCATAAACCAGAAGCAGCACACTAATTCATTCGTATTGCCATAAAAAAAGGCCAGGTTATTAACCTGGCCTTTTCATTACTAAACTGTCTGCGCCGCATGTATCTATGCAGCGCTAAATAAAACTATCAGCGACTACGGAAGACAATGCGGCCTTTGCTCAGGTCGTACGGGGTCAGCTCTACAGTGACTTTGTCACCCGTCAGGATGCGGATATAGTTTTTACGCATTTTACCGGAGATATGAGCGGTTACCACGTGCCCGTTTTCCAGCTCAACGCGGAACATGGTGTTAGGTAACGTATCAAGAACGGTACCCTGCATTTCAATATTGTCTTCTTTGGCCATCTAATCCTCGAGGGTATCACTACCATAGTTTTGAACCGGCAAGATAATGCCCAAGTTCACGTATCATGTAAAGAATTGTTGGTGAAATCACCAGCGAAAGTGCAATTTGCACATTACCCAAAACCCACTCAAAAGCTGCACGGATTGTGCCTGCGATGAGGGCTGCGAAGAGATAAACGATGGGTTGTCCCTGTTAAAGCTAATCCCAAACGGCGGCGGGGTAATGAGCAGAGCTCACTCTGCGGGGCTAATTATAACACTCTTAACAGTAATGTGCCGTAAACATTATCGTTACGACAGGATTTGTGGCACCCAACAATACGATGCCAGATGTTGTGGACGAAATATCGACAAATGTTCCAGATATTCCCGACGCGGAATTTCAATTGCACCTAAAGATGCGGTATGTGCGTTAAGAACCTGGCAATCAATCAATTTCCCGCCATAGCTTAGAAAGTGTTGGCAGAATACCAGTAACGCAGTTTTGGATGCATTTTCCCGGCGGCTGAACATCGACTCACCGCAAAACAATGCACCTTGCGCCACACCGTACATTCCGCCAACCAGTTCATCCCCTTCCCAGACTTCAATAGAATGAGCGTGGCCTAATTCGTGCAGTCGTGTGTAGGCGTCGATAATTTCGGGTGTAATCCATGTGCCCTCTTCACGGTCATCTGCACAATCGCCGATCACACGTTCGAAAGCATGGTTGAGCGTCACGCGATAAGGAGAGTGGCGATGGAAGCGTTTCATGCTGCGGCTGAGGTGAAACTGTTCCGGGAAAAGCACCGCAC
>Ga0160438_1000189_pt1 | contig 22334 bp, 24 predicted proteins | sample HID1975K_E0MG_FD_108203 | JGI IMG/M metagenome (GOLD analysis project Ga0160438, IMG submission 108203) | Enriched soil microbial communities from UW Madison campus, WI, USA - HID1975K_E0 MG | ecosystem: Environmental > Terrestrial > Soil > Unclassified | place: USA: Madison, Wisconsin...
GAGTAATAGATTACTAGGAATCATTGCAGGTAAACTTGAAGAAATAAATAGGTCTTTAGAAAATTACGACAAGACTGGTGAATCCAAATAGCGTTAATTAACAACTATAATGAATAGATAACTTCTGACGCTCGCCTAGGTGGCATTAGTACTTTAATTTTGTTTACATTACTGTTTTTCGCTAACTCTCTGAAATCGACCATGTCGCATCTTCATTATTTCATTTATGCTGTGCGTTGTATTCTAGTTGTCAGTTGTTAAACGCACAAGGCTCCTTCACAATTTGATTTATTTTTTTAATGTTTTAGTTTGACAAGGGACTTTAGGAAAAGGATTTTTAATTTCACGAATAAATTGAGAAAATTTGGGAACAAAACTATACAACACGGGTATATTGCATATAACAGGAAAATTATCTAAATTTGGGGAAGGAGGTAATTGTATGAGTAATGCCACTAAATTGTCAAATAGGTTATCCGCATTAGATGAAAGGAATGCGGTGAGTGTAGCTGCGAAGAAAGCGTCGGCACGTGCTGTAAGAATTTCTAAAGCATTAGATATTCCTGTCCAAGTAATCGTGAAAGGCGCTCTGATTGAGAAATCTGTGGATGGATCTATCAGAACAATTAAAAAAATCGAAAAATTACCAAGCAACATTAAACTTAAAAAAGGAAGTACGTTATGCCTAAAGCCAAAAGGCTAAGGGTTTTTGCCGGGCCTAATGGATCGGGTAAATCTACTTTGTTCGAGGACATTCACCAAAAGTTTGATACGGGTTATTTTGTTAACTCAGATGCAATTGAAAAGGAAATCGGTTCTACTGGTTTTGTAAATTTGGAAAAGTTCGGATTAAGTCTTAAAGAACAAGATCTGCAATCATTTTTTCAAGAATCTAATGCTCAATCGCTACTAGAAAAGTCTAAACTGGAGGGGCATGCAATTAATATCGAAATTAAAGAAAATGTTATTGTAGATAAATCCAACGATACGCATAGCTATGAAGCTTCTCTTATAACTTCCTTTCTTCGGAAACACTTATTGAAAAAGGGGATATCATACTCTTTTGAGACCGTAATGAGCCATATCTCGAAATTAGATGAGATTCGAGATGCTAAGGTGCTAGGATATAAAACATATCTTTATTTTGTATGTCTTGACGATAGCCAACTTAATATTTCCAGAGTGCAAAACAGGGTAGAAAAGGGAGGCCATGCTGTTCCTCACAATAAAATTATTGAACGATATACACGAACTTTAGGCAATCTTCTGCCAGCTGTACTTTTGATTGAAAAAGCATATTTATTTGATAATTCCAGTGAAAAAATGTTATTGGTGGCTGAAGTGTTGCAAGGCCAACTGACAATTCTTGTGGAAGAAGAAAAACTACCGAACTGGTTTATAGAATACATCGTGAACAAAATGGAATAACCTTAGCTTCCTACAGTCCCCCGGATTTTCCTTTGGGAAGCAAAATATATCATAATTGGCGTACAAAATTCTACAATTCAGATCAATCCTTTTCCTTTCTAAAAAACTTTAGGGTTTTAATAGCTTGTAAAACAGCTTGTTGATTTTCGGGCTGGAGATTATGCTCACTTAACTGAAACCGAACATTGTTACCGCTTCCAGACCATAAGCTATCGAAATAAACACCGGTTATACCATACCCTAGCTTTTTAGGTTCTACGAGCTTAGCGTTTCTACCATCTATTCTAGTAAAAACATCGCTATTTCTTTTTAAATGTTCTGGGACACGTTCATACAGCGTAACAGCCGAGGTGTAAAGACATTAGTGTGCAATATATCTTAGATTCAGAACATTCCCTCTGAAAGCGCCATCTCTAAATAGTAAACACATCTATTTTAATCGAAAATTAAACGGGATAGTATAATCAGCATCTACGGTTTCTCCTTTATCATGGCCCGGTTTCCAACCTTTCTTCGGTAAAAGCTCTGCCACCCGCATAGCTTCTTGCTCCAAAATGGGGCTTCCTGAAACTGTAATTTTCAAGGATTGCAATTTCCCTTTCCTGTCTATTCTTACTGCTATCATGATAGGGCCTTCTATTCGCTGCTGAACCGCCTCAGCAGGGTATCGCAGATTTTCTTTTAAGAAAATGGACAAAGCTTCGTTACCGTCTGGATAAACGGGAGATTCATCTATTTCCTTAATCCCGTACTTGGCAAACTTTTCCTCAGCTGTCAAGGTCTCTAAGTACTCCTTCTTAATAATGTGCGAAGTTTGCTTTCCAAAACTATCGTATGTAAAAGTTTCAGCAACAAGGCCTTTTATCCAAACAAGTTTGTTGGTAATTGTCCCATTTTCACTATAATAGGTAAATTCACCGTCCCGGATTTCGGGCTTGAGTGATGAAAAATAGCCGTGCATTTGTACCTGCTTATTAGCAAAGTGATCTTTTATCTCATATTGTTTAGCAACACTGTCGAAACTCATAGTTCTGTAGAAATGGTATAATTCAGGTTGATCCGTCTTATTCCATTTACTATCGTAATAAATGGTATCTGTTGCTTGCGCTCTACCACTAAGGTAAGTAAAGATGAAAATTGCCAGACACAAGTATTGTTGCATGCTGATATAAGTTTAGTTGTCTTTAACGAAAATAAATTTAGTTTGATTGAACGAAGATACTTCGCGCATTTTGGATTTGCAATAAATTAATTATGGATAAATGCAATGATCCACCGCTTGTTGAATAAAAAATTTTTATTCCCTCTTTATGCATTTGCCGTTTTGATTTAAACAAAAAGCATGTAATATGATATGTTGCAGCCACTTATTATTAAGTTCTTTCATATATTACGGGAATGACTTAAAATAAAAAACCCAATAGAGGCTTTAATAAAAGCACTCTACTGGGATTATAAATGATTATACCTATCTTTCGTTAATAGTATTGAAAGCTTGCAAACGTTGTGGAAAAAAATTCTCAGCAAATGGAATGGTTACTCCAACTCCAATCTCTAATTCATTATTTTGTACACCACCTATTAATGCGCTGGCCACATCAATTGCAGGAATCCCTTTGGTTTCTCCACCAATCTCTTTTGAGAATTCTGTATTAACAGTTGGTGGCAATAATTCATAGACTTTAATTTTACTGGTTTCCTCTAAAACTTTACGTAATGAAAGTGTATAGGAATGAAGTGCCGCTTTGCTATCTGAGTAAGTTGGAATAACGGAAACCGGCGATAAAGCAACAATCGAAGTCACATTAACAATTGCTGCTTCTGATTGTTTTTTCAACAACGGCAGTAAGTATTCCGTTAATCTAATAACAGACAAATAATTGGTATCAATCTCCTGAAGAGCTTTTTCATAAGCATTGGCGTTTTCGCCATGATCATACTTAAAAGCTTTCCCGGCATTATTGATTAAAACGCTTAGATCGGGATATTTGGTTTCAAGATTTTTTACCAAAGCTTTTACAGCTGTATCATCAGTTACATCGCATACAATGGCATCGACATTTTCAAATGTTTCTGCTGCTTTTCTGAGTTTATCTATAGTCCGACCGATAATAATGATTTTATTATTTTTTTGACTGAGAAGTTTAGCGGTTTCATACCCTATACCGGATCCTCCGCCGGTAATCAAAATGGTTTTATTTTCTAGATTCATTTTTATTAAAATTTACAGACCTTTATTAAATGATAAAAGAGATTCAACAGGATTGTTAAAGTATACTTCACGTTGCACGGCCGTATCACCTACGTAAATCTCATTCTGATCGTTTAAGATACCGTTATATACAACTTCAGCTACCTCGCTTGGAGCAATACCATTTTCACCTCCCATATCTTTTGTAGCGTTTGTATCCACTAATGAAGGCATTACTTCAAATACTTTTGTGTTCGTATTTTTTTCCAATTCGTAACGTAGAGCTACGGAATGTGAATGTAATGCGGACTTGGTGTCCGAATACGTTGGAAGCACAACCAATGGTTGGAAAGTCACATTTGAAGTGATGTTGATAATTGCGGCTTCTTTACTTTTATTTAATATTGGCAACAATTTTTCTGTTAACAATACGGGCGCAAAATAATTGACCTGAAATTCTTTTTGCGCTTTTTCATAAGCATCTGCACCTTCTCCAAGATGGTACAAGTGGGCAACTCCGGCGTTGTTCACTAGAACGTCCAGCTCTGGATATTTTTCACTTACTACCGATACAAGTTTTAGGATTTCATCCTTTTTACTAAGGTCATTTACCAAATAATCTATGCCTAAAGTCTCTCCAGCTTTTTTAATTTTTTCGGCATCACGCCCCACAATAATAATTTTATTGTTGTGCTTTTGTAGATTTTCTGCTATGGCATAACCAATGCCAGATCCAGCTCCTGTTATCAGGACTGTTTTGTTTTGAATGTTCATTTTTTTGAATATTATACATTAATTACATTACGAATACCGCTCAGGTAACAGGGTATCTTTATGTTTATCCTGAACACTTTCAATGGTATTTTACTTTTTTTGCCTGCCAAAAAGGTTGGCGGTCACTTCATTTTTAAGAAACATTATTCGCCCAATCATCCCAACAATATACCAATAGGTATAATATTTATAAGGAAAAGAATATGTGTTTTAGTTAAAAATACTCGCATGTTCGTTTTTTTGGTTGTAAATAAAATAAGCCAGCAGCTCAAATTTCAAGTTTGCAGAAACTTTCAATATTCATCTAAAATCTGTTTAAACATACATTATCAATAATTGATGTGGAAATTTTGTTGAGTTTCTTTCTTTTAAAATCTGCTATTACTTTTCCATTTGTTCTCAGTGACGAATTTTTTCTCCTAATTCGATGGCGCAAAGATATAAAAATAATATACCAAATGGTATATTTTAGTAAAAATTTACTTTCCTTCTGCAAGTTTTTCATAATCTATTTAACAGGGATATAGAAACGAAGGCTTTGTACGAAAACATACGCTTAGGAAAAAACATTCCTACAGGAAATCTAGAAAATGTGGACAGATCGCATGGTGCGTTTAGAAAAAATGCAGATCCGTTCTTCGATATCATCAGAAAGGGATTGAATGATGAAGTTGATGGGGATCAGTATTAGAAAAGGCGCCGTCTAAAAAGTATTAGATTCCGTCATTTCGAGCGAAGTGAAACGAAGTCGAGAGCTGCAAAGTAACAACGAATACCATTGAAAACAGACAAATGATGAGTAAATCTATCATCTTGACAATGAGATCTCTCCATTGCGCTACGCTCCAGTTGAGATGACGAAGTGAACTTTTTTAGACATCCTCTCCTTATTTTTGGCAGGTGTTATCTACAATAGTATTTCTTCTTTAATTATTCTTTGAATCCTTCCCAAGGAAATATCGAATTTTCTCTTACTACTGTGAACACGACCCAATAATATACCTCCTTCTATCAAAACTATAATAGTTGTTGCATATTCCTCGGTATCTATATCCTTTTTAAACTCTCCATCATGGATGCCTTTATCAAGAATTTCAATAATTGTATTGTGTAACATCTGGAAAGTGTTTTTTACAGAACGCTTCAGAAAGGTCAAGTTATCGTCAGCTTCTGTCGCTGCGTTCATTAGTGGGCATCCTCCCTCAAAGAGAATATTTTTCCAGGCATCATTGTAAAAATCAACAACTGACATCAATTGATCACGGGAAGTGGGATATTTAGATATGTAAAGCTTCATTGCTACCCGTAACTTTGAGGCGTTATATTTAAATACCTCCTCTACGATTTCGTCTTTATTACTGAAATTCCCATAAATACTCCCCTTAGTTAAACCTGTTAGCTGCAATATATCGGAAATTGAGGTTGCAGCATATCCTTTTGTATTAAAAAGCGGTGCTGTTTTTTCAATTATAATCTGTCTTGTTCGTTCTGCTTTTCCCATCACATTTTTTTGTTACATCAATTATATATTCTCTATAGGACATCATGAACTTTCTCAGGATCGTTTGATCCTTTGTCCACTATAATGGATTTTTGTTTTTTCCAGTCCAAAATTACGAAAGACTTTGTTATTTCGGTGTGCTTATCCGTCTATCAATATTCCGATAACGCTGATTCTTCTATTGGAGCTAGTAATATTTTAGATTTTCTCTCGTATTTAAGGTAGTAAAATATGCTCAAAACAAGCCAATAAATGGAGCACCAATGACTACACCGATCGCATAAGGCCGAAATCAAATATCCAACTTTAGTATTTGTCGTTTCTAGTTATTTTATTTGTTGATTTCTTAGGATCCTTTCAATAATAATCTTCTAATTGATTTACGGAATCTCTGTATAGTAACTTATTAACGGTGTGGACCCTAAGAAACCAACTAGTTTGGAATTTTTAACTGATGCTTTGATCGATTAACTATTCAAAAATTCAAGGATAGCTTCAACTGTTAATTCAGGTTGTTCATCTACCGGGAAATGTCCGGCATCAGGGATATGTACCATTTTTAGATTGTGAACCTTGTTTGGAAGTATTGCTGCCATCCAATGAAAGGAACCGCCTCCGATTCCCAAGAAAGGAGTTTCAAGAACAGGGTATTTCGCTTGATCGACAATATCTTTTGGAAATGCCTGGAACCAACCATTGGAAGAGCTGATAGCCTCCTTGTTACTGTAATGATGATAAAAAACCGACTTATCAAATTCATTAATGGCATCGCTGATAGCCAATAAGTTGCTAAAAAACCAATCGTATAAGAGATGGGCGCGTTCTTCCATCAGTTGCTCGGACAATCCTTTTACCTGAAGGAATGACCACCACCACAAGTATGGCGAAGCAGGATTTAGTATTTCTCCATCAAAGGTTCCATAGGGAGGAATTAAAGGAAATTGGGAAACACTTTCTTCTGGGTGTAGTAGATCGATCAGGATTGTTTTCGATACAAGTTCCGGATAATTGGCCGCAAAACTAAAGGCAACGGCAGCACCGATATCATGACCTGCAATGTTGACCTTTCCAAGGTTCAGGCTGTTGGCAAAAATGGCTATGTCATTTGCCATCGTTTTTTTATCGAGCCCACTGGATACTTTCGTAGAATCACCCATTCCTCGCAGGTCAATTACAATTACGTCATAATATTCAGCTAATTTGGGCATGATCTTGTTGTAAGCCCACCATGTCTGCGGCCAACCCGGTAAAAGTATGAGGGGTTCGCCAGAACCTCCACGTACATAATGTAAAGTTATTTCGTTCACTTCTAAGTAAGCCGCTGTAAATCCAGGCAATAAGCGTAATAGATTTTCGCTTGTTAAATCCACATTATTGTTTTTGCTCATTTTGTTTGATAGTATTAGGGTATATTAAATTTTAATGGTATTCGCAAGTTGTTTTTTCAAGACAAGCAATCTCAGTATCTTATTGATCTGTTGTTCCTTCCAAAAAACTCGTTCTATGGCCCCTAATTCATCATTTTATTTACTACTTTTTCTATCATAGGTGATATTAATAATATACAAGGGATTACTACACCATAGGAAATAGCCCAAGATTTTAACCAAATGGTAAGGAATTTATTTCCGGAATAATCAGTGTTAACAGATAGTAATACATACGAAATCAATCCGGTCGTTACGATTCCCATTAGTAGGGCAAATGTTATTTTCTTTTTCATTTTTTCCTTTGATTTATTTTTGTGGCAGTTAAATATTGACAGAAGGCCGTCCTGAAGCAATAGTGAATGCTTCTTTCGCAGCTTCTGCAAAAATGGGGTGGGTTTAAAATCTGAAAATCATACAAGTTGACACTCCGTGGGCAAATAGTGTTCCTGTTTCGCTCCGAAGGTCAGCTTCGATCAATGCGGTTGTTTTCCCCAAATGAATGAGCCGTCCTTCGGCTCTCATTTTTCCGCTCCTATGGGTTACAGCTTTTATGAAATTTGTTTTTAATTCCAATGTGGTGTATGCAATGCCCTGAGGTAGTTTGGATTGTAGGGCACAGCCCATAACCGTATCTAATACTGTAGAAATTACGCCACCATGAACACTGCCTATCGGATTGTAATGAAATTCACGAGGCTCAAACTCAAATGTTACTTTTCCTTCTTCCAGACTCAATGGATAAAAGTCCAATGTTATTGCTATTGGCGGCGGTGGTATTTCGCCTTTTAAAATGCCGTTCAAAAAATCATATCCTGACATTGTTTTTGCTTTTTCCGCAGTTTCCAAAGGATTGACCCATTCGTAGGTTCTTGTTCTATTTATTTCGCCCATGACTTTTATTTATTAATTATGGTTACCAACTCATTTTTGAATTTCCTCGTTCTGTTGCTTCTAGTGTATTTTTATTCTTCTTCATATGGTATATTTGAGAAAATTGCGTTGCTGTGTATGCTGATAAACTGCCTAGCAGGCTTCCGATAGGAGTTTGTTTTGCAGATACGATAAAAAACTTCTTTCTTCATTCTAAATTTATATTTCATTATACCAATCGGTTTATAACCATTTAAATAATCAGCCAATAACGCTCCTTTTGCCGATGGTGCACTTTCCATTGAATCGTATATCATGGTGATGAGTCATCGGTGAAAAATTATTTTCCCGTATGCAAAGATAATAAAAAAATATACCGAATGGTATATAAATATTTAAGCATGATTTTTTGGATAAACCTTTTATGCAAAAGATTGGCTACTGCCTTTAGGAATTATTTTCCTTTTCTACTTCATTCCAAAACGGCTGGGATATCCGAAAACAGGAATGATTCTCAGTATCGTCTCTGTCTTATGTTTAGTCTATGTAATCGCAATAGCTGTCTTTGGCGACTACCCGCGATTACGTGCTGAAATTATGTAACATTAGGCAACATTAATAGTCTTTAAAAGAAAAACTTAACCGTGAAAAGAATCATGAAATCTGTATTCATAGTTTTGATAGGGATTGCTGCGCTATTTTTAATTTATTCATTGATTCCAAGGGTTATTCATACTAAAACTGAATTTGGAAAAGAACTTCCAAAATCAAGCATCTTATCAAAAAAAGCAACAAAAGAAATACGAGCATTTGTTAGGGACACCGCCAATAGAATGCAAATCGTTATGGCCGTGCATAACGGAAGAATCATTTTTGAAGAAGGAGAAACCCAGAAATTAATCAACTGTCATTCAGCAAGAAAAAGCATAATGAGTCTCCTTATAGGGATTGCGATAGAAAAAGGATATTTGCGTTTGGATGAAACACTTGCTGAGCTTGGTATCGACGAAAGTAGAACCCCGCTCACCACGCAGGAAAAATCTGCTACCGTTAAAGATTTACTGATGGCCCGTTCCGGCATATATTTACAGGCAGAAGCGGAAGTAAGTTATGCAAAGGACCATCGGCCAAAAAGGGAACAATATAGACCTGGAGAATTTTTCTTTTATAACAATTTCGATTTTAATATGCTGGGCGTCATTTTAGAAAAAAAAACAGGAATATCAATTGGCGCATTCTTAGAAGAAAATCTAGCTAAACCTCTTAACATGCAAGATTTCATTGCTTCTAATGTAGTCTACGATAGTCCTTGGCCTGTCCCCAACAAAACCAACTCCGATTACCCGGTTTATTGGATTTACATGAGCGCAAGGGATTTTGCCAAAATAGGCGTCTTGATTACCCAAAACGGAATATGGAATAATAAAGAGGTGGTTTCGTCAAATTGGATTAACAAAAGTTTGAGTGATCTTACTGTTCTATCGAATGATATTGCTGAAATGAATGCTCCTTATGATGCTTTTGCTTATTCCTGGTGGATCGATAAAGATAACAAAACAGTTTGGGCAGACGGATATGGCGGACAATTTCTTTGCATTGACCGCACAAACAACTTGGTGGTTTTACAGCGTAATTTTACCGGAAACTCGTTGTTATCTTCCGGACTATTTTAATGGACAAAGAAAGAGATAACAACCCAAAAGGTGATTTAATGCACGTATACAACAACATTAATGCGGCATTAGTGAAAGGTACGAATAAATACTCTGCTAATTGTTAAACCTATTACTTTTAGTCTACTTACTCGCTATCCTAACACTTTTGCGCTGATACTGATAAGTCCGTAGTAGATTGATATGCGCCTGAGAATGATCGAAAGAGTATATACCCTATCACCGTAGATTTTTGCAATCGAATTGATTTTGAAGTGGAAGTAATTGTTTCCAAACGGAATGATCCAACGGCTTTGGAGAAATATCAAAAAAAATGACAGTCCGGCTCTCATCGGCGCATTCTTTTAACTGAATCAGAACATGGAGGATGATAGGCTTTGCAGCCATATAATCCAACATTTTGATCGTGCCTTCGAATACGTTCTCATTTCCAGGACCAACTTCCCGCTGCTTAATGTCAACCACAGTAGGCACGATGAGGTTTTCAGGTATCTTCCTTTTTTCTATATTCTGCTTTACCAGACCGTCATAATAATCACGAAGATATTTTGCTAGACTTTCCTTATTTAGGTCTGGCTCATCTACCCACCAAAGAAAGCTATAGCTCCAATACTCATCACTCTCTGTATTTCCCCATCCGGGCATAAATCTTATATCTTCTACACCTCTAAGTTTGATTTCAGGAGCAAAAGCTGGTGGAAGTGAAAACAGTTCCGTAATCCACCCTTCAGGAGAAGGGAAATAGTATGGGGCCCTCCATGTTATAGGATCGAAAACATCTAGCTTCTGTTTGATCCAATTGATAAAATCAACTTCATCAATAATCGAAAGGGTGTTCGGGTTTTGGCTGCCGTCATTACGCATACCGGGACGACTGGCTTCAATAAATTCTGCATTTTTATTACCCATCAATGATAACCGATTAATAAGTTCTGTTGCATCTGGAATATTAGTGTCGTAATAACCATTGCCCCTGTTTCTGATGTACCAGTTGATATCATTATCGTAATAAACACGCAATGCGGTATTTTTTAGAAACTGTTCATTGCCGGGTTCCTGCTGATCCTTGAAAAAAGGACTCAATTCCTTGTACCGGCTCTCATTATCTTCGAGTGTACCGATCTCTCGCTGAAGAACTCCAAGGATATACTTGGCGTCAGATACGGTGCCCTGGTGATAATTCTTGCTTATCTGACGTTCACACCAACGGTATAAGCTTGAAAGGTCAACCGGACTGTCGGCAGAAAAAACAGCCTTGGGTTTTACTTTATACGGTTCAGGTTCCTGAAATGTGCGTTCCGAATACCGTAGGATAATGTTGCCTCCATAGTCAAAAGAACCAAGAGCAAACCTGGAAGGGTCGATGGAGAATCTCTTGTTCACGTCCTCAATGATTTTATCTATCTGCCCCGCCACCGATGAATCAAGATATATTTTATCGCCAAGTGGAGCAATAACGGTTAGAATACTATTGCTTGCCGCAACCTGTGGTATCCTTGTTTCCACTAGGATACTTTCCGGACTGCCAAAACTGACAAACAAAATTATAGCCGCCTTTATATCTTTAGATAATGGAGGGATTACGAGATAAGATTCATCTTTTCCTATAGTTATTTTTTCAGCGTTTTGTGCAAACAGAGGGCAGTCAAAAACTAGGATTATAAAGAGCAAATGTAAAAATATTTTCATAACACAGTATATTGGTTCACAGTCAAACTTACTAGGCAATAACAACTCTTGTGATTTCACAATAATCTTACCGCAGCGGAAAATAGGCGCTTATGCAAAATTAGGCTAGAATGTGCATCATCTAGGTGTTCGGTAACGAACAGTAAGGTGTGCGCTATTGGGCAAAAAATGAGATTCGTTTTATTTGTGCGCCCCCCTGTTCAAAATCTTTCTAATCCCGTTTTTTATAATAACTTTCTGTTACGATTGTAAAAACAGCTTCTCAACTACTTCTAAAGAGAGCTTTAAGCTTTTGGGAATTTGTTCATTACTCAAAAGGCAGGACCCTAAAATGCTAATATTTTTAGTATATTTACAATGTAAAGGATTATTTATCTAGCTTCAAGAAAATGGAATATTCAATCGCAAAGCTTTTAATGATTAAGTAAGAGATAGTGCATTGGCAGCTATCCAAACAATGTCCTCACCGCTAAAGTCTACTCATACAACCTAAATGAAGATGTGGTCTATAGTGGCACGATTAATAAGGAAATTCATTTTGTTTACTTAAAAGTGAACAAAGTTTTGCAAACTCATGTTTTATGGATAGCTTTGTATGTATAAAGTTCATTAAAGAGTATAATAAAGTAGTCTATTATTCCATTGTAGTCAACGGGGATGAAGACCATGCCTCCATATTCGAAGGATTTATAGACAAACAGAGTGTTGTAAACAAGGAAAAGTTAAATCATATTTTGACATGGCTGAAGGAAATTGGAAATAGATATGGTGCATTGCCTCATTTCTTTAGACATGAAAAGGGAGCTACAGCTTTACCTCCTCCTGGGGTTAACAGAGAACCATGTTACATTGAGGAAGATCATACTGCGAGCAATAACTTAAGGTTATATTGTCACCGTTTAAACGAGCATGTGGTCATTTTATTTGATGGCGATGTAAAAACAACAGATCAAGCGCAGGATTGCCCTCAGGTAGCAACGCATTTTAATTTTGCAAACACTTTAGCTCTTGCGATTGACAATGCGCTTAAGGAAGGCGACATTGAATGGGATGATGCCTATATGGATATCGTTTACGAGCAGAATTTAAAAATTGTATTTCAAAAATGAAAAACTCAAGAAGAAAAATCAACAAGGAACAAAACGGACATTTGGACGTCAACGTTATAGACGATTGGTTAAAGGATAACGGTGATCCAGCCATCGAGCGCCTAGTTAAGAAAAACTTAGCTATCGCAAACAAGATCGCTTTGCTTCTAGAATCAAAAGGCATGAAACCGGCCGACTTGGCGCTTGCGATGGACAAACAGCGTTCGGAGATATCGAAATGGTTATCAGGTCAGCATACATTTACAACAAAGACCATCACAAAAATAGAAGAAGTATTGGGTGAAGATATTATTCATATCGAGCCCAAAGTAAGGAACGTGTACTTTACCACCTTTGTAAGGGTTGAAGATATTAAACCTGTTATCCAGGAAGATATTTTTGAAGACTCATTATATGAGGAGTTCTCTGCCTAACGAATACCATGGAAAAATGCCCATAGCAGCTGAAAAAATTCACTTAGTACGGATACTGCCTTCCAAAGAATATTTCGACTATCAATGCGCACCGACAGATAAAGAGTTTAGGCTTAGTGTTGCGCAATCAACAAAACACAATTTGGACAAAAAGTCTTTTAAAATTTCGCTGGCTATTTTCTTAGAGTGTGAAGGTCAGAAGATTGCAGACTATCTTTATGACTTCATCTTCCAGGTGGAAAACATAGAAGAATATATTCGAGATAAAGACGACAAACCGCTATTCTCTGGTAATCTGATAAGTACATTACTTGCCATTGCTTACTCTACTCTGCGGGGTATATTGCACACTAAATTTGCTGATACTCCACTTAAAGATTTTATCTTGCCGGTTATCAATCCAAATGAATTGTTGAAGTCGAAAATAAAAACGTAGGTCAAGCTATCCACCGTGCGATTCGAAACGTCCAGTTGCTTCTTCGATATTGATACGGTAAACGATCAGCGCGTCATGAAGCGCTGGATTTATCCCATGAGAAGGGTTCCGTGCAGGATCATTCGTGTTTGGCATAATACGCAAAATTAAGCCCTGCATGACCTGTTGGCGTTCTACATCTTTCAATTCCTCAAAGGTTCCCCACAGAATTACGCTCTTCCATTTGAACATGCTATCAATTTCATCAACCTGAAAACAAACGCGCGGATTTGCACGAAGCATTGCTATTTTTTTCCCCTCGCCCGAATGCGCATATATCGCATTGTTTTGGTATACATAGTTGACAGGCACGATGTAGGTTTCACCATTTAAATGACATCCCAGACGGCCAATGAATTGGCTTTCTAAAACATCTATTATTTCTCTTTTATTTAGTTCTCCTAGCATGGGCATCAACCATTATTTTCACTAAAAATACATAAACTCCTTGGCTTTCCAAAACGAACGTTTTTAAACTTGTCGATACCGTTATTAAATTTAATCTTTCACTATCTAGCCTACCTTCTCCTTTTCATAGTACCCTAAACTCTGTACAATCTCTTCCGAGAAATTATAGATATCATCCAAGCGCGTGATATCATGCTTCGTTTCCTTCTTATCCTGATCAAATAAACCAATGCGCAAGCGATTAGCTGTGAAATAGAAGCGACAGATGGGTTTGCGGTTATTATCATCCAAGAGCACGCCACAATAAGACTGCGTATCACGCATATAAATACGTCCTACTTCCACTTCCTTTCTTAGGATAGACTTCACGATCAAGAAGCCATCGATCTCCTCCTGTGTAGTTACAATTAATGATTCTGGCTCAGCAGCTACGGGTGTTATCTCAACCGCTGTTTCCGTCTCCTTTTTCAGGGCACTTTTGAGGCGTTCGCTGATCTGATCGTTCACGATCTGGCCAAATACTCTTTTGGTGAGGGCGGTGAATTGATCGAGCACTTTGGCGGTGACCATACCGGGATAGACTTGCTTAGCGAAATAGCGCACAAATTCTTCGTTAGGGTTATGCATCTCGGCATGGATGAGGATCTTGATTTCATTGAAAAATTTGAGATCACTGGCTGTATTGGAGATGTTTTCTAAATCAAATACGGTTTTATGGAATTTACGAAGCTCGGCAATTTCATTATCGCGCATCTCGGTGATCTTGAACTCGAAGAAGGGTTTCTCATCCATCTTATTGGCCGTCACTAGATCGGTATAAAAGCGGTATTCGAGCCCATTGGTAAGCAAGCTGAACTTGGCGTCGGTGGTATGGAAATAACGGAAGAGCTGTGAGTTGTGCGGATCCAATCCGTCGGCATAGTGTTTACATTCGATGAGAATGACGGGTTTATCATCCTTGAGAATAGCATAGTCTACCTTCTCCCCTTTTTTAATGCCGATATCGGCTACAAACTCGGGATGTACTTCGAATGGATCGAACACATCGTAACCGAGTATGCGTAAGAAGGGCATAATAAGAGAGGTTTTGGTGGCTTCCTCTGTTTTGATCTGTGGTAAGAGCCGGTCTACTCTTTTGGCAAATTGCTGAATTTCGTCTTTAAAGTCCATAATGTCTGTATTTATTTATTTTTCTTTTGCCCGCCAAAAGAAACAAAAGCTCGCGACTGGAAATCTTCTTTGAAAGACTGTTCCTTCGAGTTATTTGCTTCAGCGTCTTTTGTTTTGCAAAGCTGTTTATTATGTATGTTGTTAAACTTTGTGCATAGTTAAAAATTAATGTTCTTCAAACTTTACGGTTTCCCGTAGTTCTATTGATCAGTTGTTAGTTGCGAGTTGTTAGACGCACCTCGTATGGCCTATTCCACTTTTTATATTCTTTTTTCTTAAGGCTTACCTACTTTACAGGCTTTAGAACCATTCTCCTTTGCGTACAAACCTAAGATGACAGAGACTATCCTGGATAACGGATCTGATAATGAACAAAATAAACGGGAGACTTTCTAAAATACAGAAATTACTACACAGAAAAGTATACATTTGTACTGTAAACCCGAATGAATATGAAACGCAGGAAATTTCTCCAATCTTCGCTTGTTGCTGCTGCAGGCGCATCAGTAACCATCAATCCTTCAATAGCGGCTGATAATAAGCCTCCAGCCCAAAAGGAAGTATACGAATGGCGTGAATATGAAGCACGTTTCGGTTCTGATCTGAATCAACTGGAAAATTATCTTAAAATGGCCCTTATTCCTGCGTTGAATAAATATGGAGTAAAAAATATTGGCGTCTTCAAGGAATGGAGACCATCGGAACCGGCCAAAATTTATTTACTAACGCCTTATTCTTCTCTTGACAACTACTTATCCGTAAACATAGAAGTAAAAGCAGACGCGGATTTTATTAAAAATAGCGTAGCTTATAACAGCATACCGGCTGATAAAGCCGTATACAACCGCTTTACTTCTTCTTTGATGATTGCCTTTGATGGCTTTCCTGCAATGGTTGTTCCATCGGGTGCATCCCGAATATTTGAATTAAGAACGTATGAAGGTTATAGTGAGGATGCTGTAAGAAGAAAAATTAAAATGTTTAACGATGGGGAATTTCCCATTTTTAATCGAGCGAAATTGAATCCTGTATTCTGTGGTGAAGTACTTGCCGGCGACAAACTGCCCCGTCTCACGTATATGATCACATGCAACAGTATGGAAGAGCGCGACAAAGGATGGGCTGCTTTCGTGGCTGACCCCGAATGGAAGAAGTTGATAGCGGATCCACAATATGCCAATACGATTTCTAAAATTAGCAACAGCTTTTTGGTTCCAACATCCTATTCGCAAGTATAACGCTTGAACCTGTTTTTATCCCCTGGCTATAAACTAAGGGAAATTGATAATCGAATATTTATTTATGACCGCATATTGGTCTCTGCCTGACTAAACTTTTTACCATATGGTAAATGAACGGCTCATAATAAATACTATCTTTCACCTATGAAAGAGTTCATCGATTACATATTGCAGTTTGGGAATTTGAACAAGCAGCAAACCGATTTCATTATGAGCAAAGCAAAAACGCTGGAACTTCATAAGGACGAATATTTTTCTGAGGCCGGAAAGATCCCAAGACAGGTTGGATTTATTCTTGAGGGCATATTTCGCTTTTGCTATTACAACAACAAGGGCGAGGAAATCACCTATTACTTCATTGACGAAAATAGTTTTGTTGCAGACTATCAAAGGTTTGAAGCACAGGCAGCGGCTTCCGAATATGTGCAGGCTGTTACTGACTGTAAGTTGCTTGTGTTTTCGAAGAAAGATTGGGATGACATTTCGAATACAATAGTCGGTTGGGATAAGATCGTAACCAAAATATACAATAAATGCATGACAGAAGCGATAGATAGAAGGAGCCCGCTAGTTTCAGAAGATGCCACCACCCGTTATTTATCCTTCATTGAAAAATTTCCAACCCTTCTCAATCGTGTTCCGCTTTCTCATATAGCTTCTTACCTGGGGATCACCCAGCAATCATTAAGCAGAATACGAAAAAACATCCGTTAAAATTACGAACTCATTTAAACTTTCCCTAATTGGCTGCAAAATGATCTTTTTGCCTCGTATTTTGCCTTTCCCTTGCTCCATAGCTAAGGTTATGCAGCGCGAAAAAGCCTTTATACGATTCTAAAATCTCTATTTTTCGCTTCAATCAAAAAAGTTTAAATGAGTTCAACTTTTTACCAAATGGTAAATGTTCTCCTTTTTTAAAGCCCGAAATTTGTATCATTAATTTAAATGAGCAAAAAATGAGTAAAAAAATTGTATTAATTACAGGAACGAATAGCGGGTTTGGATGGCTTACAGCCAATAGTGTTGCAGCTTTGGGGCATAAGGTTTACGCTACCATGAGAGATACCAACGGAAAGAATGCCGATAAAGCAAAAGCTTTATCACAGGTAGAAAATGTAACCGTTCTGGATGTTTCACTAACGGATGAAACAAGTGTCAAAAATGCTATTGACACCATTATAGCTGCAGAAGGAACCATTGATGTATTGGTAAATAATGCAGGTGCTGCGATGTTTGGCGTGGCTGAAAGTTCTACCACTGAGGATGTGCAGCGAGTATTTGATGTCAATGTAATCGCTCCCTGGAGATTGATGAAATTGGCATTACCATTTATGCGTAAACAATCAGAAGGTTTGATCATCAATGTTTCGAGCGGGTGGGGTAGATTCTCCGCGCCTTTTTCAGCAGTATACAGTGCTTCGAAGTTCGCTTTGGAAGGTTTAAGCGAAGGTTCGCACTATGAATTACGGCCGTTAGGGGTGGATGTAGCCATTATCCAACCAGGCGCTTTTCCTACTGAAATGTCTCAAAAGATCCAGTTTGGTTCTGATGCATCAGTTGTTGATGATTATAAAGCGATAGCTGAATTTCCAGATAAAATGTTTAATGCCATGGGTCAAATGTTTGAAACGGTAAAACCTAATCCGCAGGATGTTGCAGATGCAGTGGTTAAACTGATCAATTTACCAAAAGGACAAAGGCCTTTAAGAACAGTTGTTGACCCAAGCACAGGAGAAATTATTGAAGCGGCTAACGACGCTGTAAAAGTTGAATACGCAAAAGTGTTGACAGCATTTGGATTAAAAGACATGATAGCGTAAGCGTATCATTGTTGTCCTTTGGATTTGTTTTGCATTAATCGTTCATAATTTTGTATTTGACAACTAATCATCGGCAGTGGCTCATTGCACTGTTATCAAGGTTTTTATACCTATCACCGGATCAAATCCACTGCCGTTTTTTCCTTTGGCGGTCAAATAACAAGTAGGATCTGTTATCCATGATCAAGGCCGTCTACCCTGAGTATAGACAGCCTGACCGACTTTAGTCATTATTACGATAATCTAGTGGAGGTTTCCGGTCGCCAACCAAGGATTGGTATTGAAAGTCTTTTCCCCGACGTTGGTCCAGCTCTTCCTTGGCCGCTGCCAATACTTCCGGACTATTAAAAAGTTCGTAAGCAGTAAGAGCCATTGTTTTGGACGCATTGACCATCGCCTTTCTTCCAATGCTGCTTCCGGCAGCTACTACAGCCTGCCAACTGTGCCCCGGGCTTCCCGGTATAAAAGTAGCTGTACTCAGCCCTACAGTAGGGGCATTCCAACTTATATCTGCTACATCGGTGGAACCCCCGCTGCCACGTTCTCTGACTTCAAAAGGTGCTATCTTTAAGGCATCGTCCAAAGGGGGTTTTTTGTCAAAAGTAGCTTGCAATTTTTCAGCCAAAATACGCTCTTCGGGCGTATAAGAGATACCCCCAACGATCCTTAGGTTTTTATCCATCACCTGCGAGAGTGTCTTGTTGGGCAATAAATTGTATATACCGTGAATCACCTCGTGCTCCACCCGGGTATCCGTGCCCATGGCTGCTCCTTCTGAAGCCTTCACTATACGGTCGAATGTCTCTTTCACTTTATCCACTTCCGGATGTCTAACATAATAGTATACTTCGGCAAAAGCTGGAACAACGTTAGGGGCTTCGCCTCCTTTGGTAATGACATAATGAATTCGCGTGTCGGATGAAATATGTTCCCGCATCATATTGGTCATATAGTCCATTGCTTCCACACCGTCTAGCGCAGACCGTCCTTGATCTGGAGCACTGGACGCATGTGCAGGCTTTCCATAAAAGCGGAATTTGGCTGATTTATTAGCCAGGGAAGAACTTGCAGAGGCTGAATTCGTATTACCGGGATGCCAGTGTAATACGGCATCCACATCATTAAACAAGCCATCGCGCACCATATATACTTTTCCTGCACCACCCTCTTCCGCAGGCGTACCATAGAAGCGGATCGTTCCAGACGTACCCGAATTAGCCAAATAATCTTTAATTGCCACCGCAGCCAAGGCCGATCCGGAACCGAATAAATTATGCCCGCAGCCATGGCCCGCTCCACCCGCCACCCTTGCTTGCGGTATTGGCTCATCCGTCTGTGACAAGCCGGGCAGGGCATCGTATTCCCCTAAAATTCCGATGATGGGTTGTCCTTTTCCGTATGATGCTATAAATGCCGTAGGCATACCAGCAACTCCTTCCGTAATTTCAAAACCAGCTTCTGCCAACTGATTTCTTAAAAGCTCAGCACTCTTTTCTTCTTGATAGCCTACTTCGGCAAATTCCCAAATTTGCCGGGATATATCACCATAGTCCTGCCCATTCTTTTCAATATAGGCCAGTATCTGATTTTGGTCTTCTGTTTGTCCATAACTTGAGAAGAAAATGCAAGCGCACAAGGAAAATGTCAAAGTTAGTTTTCTCATATCGAATCTTATTGTTAAGTAGTACTTTGTGTTCAGTGAAAGTGACCATATAAGCCAAGAAAAGGAGAGTCACCGATCTGAAACCAAAATTAACCTTTTTACTAAATATAATCTACCTAAATGATAGATTAAGTTTTATCGGATCAGAAACTCCAGAACAAATGAAGCTGAGTGATATGCGATTTGTCTTGCGTTTGGCTTTTTTGTAATTTAGCCTCGGCTGAACGATATTGGCTACGTTCAGTTAGCAGAAATTCTAAAAAACAGCAAAATAAAATGAACCGAGATGTAAATAATATGGACACAGAGAGCAATCATTATGTACATTGAGCGCTCATAAGCCACTGAAAACTTAGCAACCGCCGAAGGCAACTGCGAAGCCAACCGATCTCATTGATAACACTAAAAAACAATAATACATCAATAAAAAATAAATAGATGAAAGTCATTATAAAAACCCTATTAATAGTTATAATCTCTATAATAAACTTAAACTGTAGTGGTCAAAAACGAGATGCATTCCAGCCCAGAGAGGTGTACAAATCCAACGATTTAATGGTTACCCAAATTGCGGAAAATTCTTTTGAACATATCTCCTACTTACAGACCGATGATTTTGGCAAGGTTCCTTGTAATGGCCTCATCGTGCGAAATAGTAATGAAGTAATTATTTTTGACACACCAACGAACGATAAAAGTTCTGCAGCGTTAATCAAATGGATAACAGAAACACTTCATTGTGAAATAAACGCAATTATCGCAACTCATTTTCACGACGATTGTTTAGGAGGGTTAAAGGCTTTTGACGAGCATAATATTCCTTCTTATGCATATTTCAAAACCATTGAACTTGCAAAGGAAAATGACTTTGTTGTTCCCAAAAATAGTTTCAGGGATTCACTTATTTTAAAAGTAGGCGATGAAAATATTATTGCAAAGTTTTTCGGAGAAGGACATACAAAAGATAATGTAGTTGGTTATTTCCCGAGCGAAAATATACTGTTTGGAGGGTGTTTAATTAAAGAATTAGATGCAAGTAAAGGTTATTTAGGCGATGCTAATGTTGCAGATTGGTCCAATACAGTTGAAAATGTTCAAAAGGCATATCCAAATGTAAAAATTATTGTTCCGGGACATGGGGAATATGGAGGCAAAGAGTTACTCAACTATACGATTAACTTATTTAAGACTCCATAATATGGGCTGCTTCTTAGGCGCCATACGTTCCTCCTTCGTTAGATCACAAATTATTTTCCTGGATTTCAACGTTTCCGGATTTGATGCAAACGCAATCAATGTATGTTTTTAGCCCGTGCTGAATGATGCCATATTGGGAATGAATTAACCGATTTTGGGGATAGCTTATGAAAATAGGTCTACGTATTTTTATTTGAAAAATAAAAGTATGTTTAACAAAAGAACAGGATTGATGAAGCTATTGAGTATATCAAAAGACTGAACATTTCACTCGGCGAGGAACTCAACCGTGCGATTGATGACAATACCGCAACAACTATAGGTACAGACATATCACTTGGTTTATTTGCAAAATTAATAGAGAAAGACAAACGAACGGCCTTGCGCGCACTTTTGCTTTGCCAGCGCTATTTTTTTTCAAACTTTAATAGTCCCACATGGAAAACAATCAGCCTTGATCATTGGAAATCAAGGAATAAAACGGCAATTAACAGAGCCATTCTGTTATTTACTGCCACCTCTAATAATGCAAGCAGGCTGGCCGAAGTTGCTGAAAACGCAGGTGCCCCACCCTCAGGTGGCTACTTCAGCACCAATTATAAACTTAGCCGCAAAGAGAATGAACCTTTTGACCTTGGCAACGGCACCTGTTACATCGCCATTATGGCTTGGTTGTTAAAAAGTGGGCTTGTATCTTATCAATGGTATCTTAAAAACTCTTCTGTTCTAAGTATTGACGGCTTAAAACGTTCATTTGGTACACCGCGACAAATATGGGATACGTCCAGGCGATTTACGCTAAACGATATGCTACCAACTGTACCACGTGGTCATATTGTACATATCTACAATTCTAAATTGAATACTTATGGCCATTGGATGGTGAGTCTTGGCAATGGATTGGCCGCCGGTTGCAACAATGTAACGGGGGGAGAAGCGCCTGTCCCATATAGTGCGAACGCCTCCCTGAATGATCAGTTTTTTCATGGGTTTAATCAGGGAGATGAAAGGGGTTTTCAACAAGGCGTTGCCTATGTGTATGATCCACTGGCTATTCCAAACCGCAATATGCTTAATGTTCAATACTAGCCCCGTTTACTTACTAACGACAGATAAAAAAGCCACGCATTGAAAAACATGCGTGGCATAGATATGTATGGAAGGTGTCTAAAAAGCCCATTGCCGTCATATCGAGTGTAGCGTAGCGAAATCGAGATATCTGTTAATGAATCAATTGCAAATTAAAGATTTCTCCGCTCCATTTCATTACGGTCGAAATGAC
>Ga0160438_1000191_pt1 | contig 22109 bp, 25 predicted proteins | sample HID1975K_E0MG_FD_108203 | JGI IMG/M metagenome (GOLD analysis project Ga0160438, IMG submission 108203) | Enriched soil microbial communities from UW Madison campus, WI, USA - HID1975K_E0 MG | ecosystem: Environmental > Terrestrial > Soil > Unclassified | place: USA: Madison, Wisconsin...
GGAGCGAACTCATGTCCATGCAATCTCAGGATATTATCAAGCGTTCGGCTACCAACGGCTTTACGCCGCCGCCGCAGGCTCGTGACTTCAAAGAAGAAGTCGCCAAGCTAATTGACGTCTCAAGCTGTATTGGCTGCAAAGCCTGCCAGGTCGCCTGTTCGGAGTGGAACGACATCCGCGATGAAGTCGGTCATTGCGTCGGGTTTTACGATAACCCCGCCGATTTGAGCGCCAAATCCTGGACGTTAATGCGCTTTAGCGAAACCACGCAAAACGGCAAGCTGGAGTGGCTTATCCGCAAGGATGGCTGCATGCACTGTGAAGATCCGGGCTGCCTGAAGGCCTGCCCGTCGGCGGGCGCCATCATTCAGTACGCTAACGGGATCGTCGATTTTCAGTCGGAACATTGTATTGGCTGTGGGTATTGCATCGCCGGGTGCCCGTTCAATATTCCGCGCCTGAATAAAGACGATAACCGCGTCTACAAATGCACGCTGTGTGTCGATCGCGTCAGCGTCGGCCAGGAGCCAGCCTGCGTGAAAACCTGCCCGACGGGTGCCATTCATTTCGGCACCAAAAAGGAGATGTTAGACGTGGCCGACGAGCGCGTGGCGAAGCTGCAAAAGCGCGGCTATCCGCACGCCGGGCTTTACAATCCGCAGGCGGTGGGCGGCACGCACGTGATGTATGTGCTGCACCACGCCGACCAGCCGGAGCTGTATCACAATCTGCCGAAAGATCCGCAAATCGACACGCCAATCAACCTGTGGAAAGGGATCCTCAAACCGCTGTCGGCGGCAGGTTTTATCGCCACCTTCGCCGGGCTGATTTTCCATTACATCGGAGTCGGGCCGAATGAAGAAGTGGATGAAGACGAGGACGAACATCATGATTAAGCAGAGCAAATCAATTGTCAGGACGAAGTTTATCGACCGCGCTTGCCACTGGACGGTAGTGATTTGCTTCTTCCTGGTGTCGCTCTCGGGTATTGCGCTGTTCTTCCCGACACTGCAATGGCTGACCGAAACTTTCGGCACACCGCAAATGGGGCGCATTTTGCATCCGTTCTTTGGGGTGCTGATTTTCGTGGCGCTGATGTTTATGTTTGCGCGTTTCGTGCATCACAATATCCCGGAAAAGCAGGACTGGCCGTGGGTGAAAAATATTGTCGAAGTGCTGAAAGGCAACGAGCATAAAGTGGCGGATGTCGGCAAATATAACGCCGGGCAGAAGATGATGTTCTGGACCATTATGAGCATGATTTTCGTGCTGCTGGTGACCGGCATAATTATCTGGCGGCCTTATTTTGCCTCGTACTTTCCCATCAAACTGGTGCGCTACAGCCTGCTGATTCACGCCACTGTCGCCATTATTTTGATTCACGCCATCCTGATTCATATGTACATGGCGTTCTGGGTGAAAGGTTCGATTAAAGGCATGGTCGTCGGCAAAGTTAGCCGCCGCTGGGCGCAGAAACACCATCCGCGCTGGTATCGGGCGGTTCTGGCGAAAGAAGCGAAGAAAGAGAGCACTGAAGGGTTGTAGTGGATTCGCCCTGCTGTCCCCGGCGTTTGCGCCGGGGATTTGTATCAGCCGTTATTTTCCCGGACAATAGCCTTTTTGGCTATTTTCACCTGACTTCCGGCGTAACAATAATGATGAAACACCCCCTTGAAACCCTGATGAGCGCTGGCAGTATTTTGCTGCTGGCCTTTTTCTCCTGCCTGCTGCTTCCGGCTCCGGCGCTGACGATTGAACTGGCGCAAAAGCTCATCACGATGTTTCACCTGCTGGATATGAACCAGCTCTACACCATTATTTTCTGCCTGTGGTTCCTGGCGTTGGGTGCAATTGAATACTTCGTGATTCGCTTTATCTGGAAGCGTTGGTTTTCGATTGACCGTGATTGATAAGGTTATTTGTGTCGGTTGACGCTGCGCTTAACCGACCTACAAAGCCTTCTGCAACACAATCGAACGAATATCATTGCCGGTTGGCGCCTGGTGAATACGCAAACCAAACTCGTCAACGACCGCGAAAATATGCTCGAAAATATCAGCCTGAATGGCTTCATATTCCAGCCATGCCACGGTATTGGTAAAGGCATAAATCTCTATCGGTAATCCTTCAGCACCAGGCGCAAGCTGGCGAACCATTAAGGTCATGTCTTTGCGAATACGCGGATGGTTTTGCAGATATTCAGTCAGATAAACGCGGAACGTGCCAACATTCGTCATTCTGCGGCCATTAAGCACTGAAATCCCGTCGCTATTATGCGTGCGGTTATAGTCTTCAATTTCTTTACTGCGTGAATCTATATACGGTTTTAATAAACGCGCATGGGTTAAACGCTGAATTTCATCCTCTGAGAGAAAATGAATACTGGTGGTATCAATATTAATGCTGCGCTTAATACGACGGCCGCCAGATTGCGACATCCCGCTCCAGTTTTTAAAGGCATCTGAAACCAGCGCGTAGGTCGGGATAGTGGTAATGGTGTTATCCCAGTTGCGGACTTTAACGGTGGTCAGGCCGATATCGGTAACGGCACCATCTGCGCCGAACTTTGGCATTTCCAACCAGTCACCTAGCTTTAACATGCGGTTTGCCGAAAGCTGAATCCCCGCCACCAGCCCCAGAATAGGGTCTTTAAATACCAACATTAATACCGCCGCCATCGCACCCAGGCCGCTGATAAGAATCGCTGGCGATTGGCCGATGACTCTCGAAATCATCATGATACCAATGATTATCGAGCTGATTAATTTCACTCCCTGGAATATGCCTTTAAGCGGAATATTTGAGGCAACGGTAAATTTCTGTGAGAAGTTATAAATAACATCCAACAAGGAAAATAACGACAGCAAGGAATAGAGCATAATCCATAGCTGCGCGCAGATAATCAGAATTGTGCTGACATCCGTACCCTTCTGCAACCACAGTACCGCCTGAACATTAACGATGATACCTTGCAGCGCTAACGCAACCCGATGAAATAACTTGTTTTCCGTGATAATTTGAAGCCACAAATGCTGGCTTGAGTTTGCACGTTTTTCAAAGGTGCGCAGAACAACTTTGTGCAGAATAAAATGGACTATTAATGAAAATACAAAAATAATACACAGAACCACAAATATGGAAGTTGTCTGGTCAATGACAATTCCAAATTTGCTAAAAAGTGAAACCAAATCTTTCATAACATCTCCTTCCGAATCAGCGCATATAATGATGGCTGATGAATTCATGTGCAACTATTAAGGCATTTTTAATATCCTGAATATTCTTTACAATATTTTCGTTGCAATAATGGGTATTGGATAATTCTTAACAAGAATAATGAGATAAAATCAGCTAATACCACAAACATTTCTCCTGCTGCTGGCTATACTGAATTCACGTAGGGTTCAGTTGCGAGAAGACAGCATGCCTTTAGGAGATTTTGTTCATTCCGACCCGTACACCCTCGGGGTGGAGCTGGAATTGCAGATAATCAATCCGCCGGGAAACGATCTGAGCCAGGATTCTTCCCTGCTGATTAGTTCACTGAAAGAGGCTGTGACTGAGTGTGAAGTCAAACATGACATCACTGAAAGCATGCTCGAAATTGCCACCGGAGTGTGCGGTGATATCACAGAGGCTTATGCCCAACTTTCCGGTTTACGCACGCAGGTTTTGCAATCAGCAAGCCAACATCATGTGGCTATTTGCGGTGGCGGCACTCACCCCTTCCAGAAATGGCAGCGCCAGGAAGTTTGCCAGAGTGAACGATATAACCAGACTCTGGAGCTTTACGGTTATTTAATGAAGCAGGCGACCGTGTTTGGTCAGCATGTGCATATCGGCTGTGATAACGAAGAAGATGCCATTTATTTGCTGCACGGGTTGTCGCGGTTTGTACCGCATGTGATTGCGCTGTCCGCATCATCGCCCTATATCCAGGGGGCTGACACCACTTATGCTTCGTCACGCCTGAATATCTTCTCCGCATTCCCGGATAACGGCCCCGCGCCATTTGTGAGTGACTGGAACGAATTCAAATGGATGTATCAACGCCTTGAGTCCAGCAGCATTGTGCAATCCATGAAAGACCTGCATTGGGATATTCGCCCCAGCCCAAAATTTGGCACGGTTGAAGTGCGCGTCATGGACACTCCCCTAACCATCACTCGCGCGGTGAATATTGCCGGGTTTCTTCAGGCACTGGCTCACTGGTTGTTAACCGAACGCCCATTCGTACCGCGTTCAGAAGATTATCTGCTCTACCGCTTCAATCGTTTTCAAGCCTGCCGTTTTGGGTTTGAAGGTGTGCTGACGGATGTGCGCACCGGTGAACAACGCACGATGGCGGAAGATATTTTACCGCTGCTTGATACCCTTGCACCGTACGCCACGCAACTTAAGGGGTTTTCAGCGTTAGAGTCCATTGAGCGCTATGTGCGTAATAACGAGAGTGATACCCGACGCATTCGACAGTTTATCGCCGATGGAGGTCTTTTAACCGAATTGATGCGTGAACATTCTGAAATATGGGCGAATGAATAAATTATTTTGTCCAAAATAGGATTGAGAATATTCTTGCACTCATCGAAGTCCATGACATTTCAATGTATTTAGCATTGCTAAATACCCCCTTAATTATAACTAATGATGCCAGCCATTTATTAACACAAAAAACATGATAAAGTGACTGGTAACATTTTATTTCATCCGCAAACTACACTCTCCTCTAACTTTAACCAGTAATACATCTTATTAAAAGGATTTATATTGTGACTGTATTATCAAACAAGGTTATTTATATTCTTAGTGACAACCGCTTTTTGTTGCCGGGTGTCGAAAAGGCCCTTTCTAATTTTCATGAGCCAAATGCTGTACTCACGGTCAGGCAAATCCCTAACAGCCAGCTTCTCGGCCTGTTAACCCAGCTTAGCGATCAGAAAAATGACCCTCACACGTTTAACTACTTTATTGCTGAACGACATGTTTTTTATATTTTAAAATCACATAATTTTTCGCCGCGTGGAGTCCTTATTCCTCCTACGATATCAATTAGTGAATTACAGTCCATTTTATTAAAACCCAACAAAAGCACAAATGAACTCAACTCAAATTTTTATTATCGCAATACGCATTCTCATCGCGAAGTAGAAATTGTTTCGTTGCTACTCGAAGGAATGCCACATAAAAGCATTGCCGATAAGTTAGGTATTTCGATTAAAACTGTCAGCCATCATAAGCAAGTCGCGATCAGAAAAAGTGGCTTTTCAAATTTCAACGAATATTACATGCGTAATCTTTCGATTCACCCGCTCATCCAGAGCCACTAACAATTTGTTTCCTCTTGCAAAAGAGGAAGCCCCCTCCTTTCGCCGCAATTCCCATTCATGAATTCAGCTCATAGACCCTGCCGTATCAGGTGAGCTAATCCCCTTGCGGGCGCGGTGATAGAGTTTCATTTTCGGATAACACGGCAAGCCTGGGTGAGTTTCCTATACTTCAGAGTCACTGTTGTCCATCTAACTCCGACCATAAACGTCGAATCGAGGAAAAAATGGAAGAAAAAATGAAAATTATCCAGGCGGGATCTCAGCCATCTCAATCGGGCCCGGAAAGTTACTTCACAGGTAGAGTCCGTATTGATGCACCTTTCCAGACCACGCCACCCGCCCGTACCGGCGGTGCCACCGTCACTTTTGAACCGGGCGCACGCACCGCATGGCACACACATCCGTTAGGGCAAACGCTGATTATCACTCATGGTCATGGCTGGTTGCAGGAATGGGGAGGTGCCATCCGTGAAATGAATCAAGGCGATATTGTCTGGATCCCCGAGGGCGTGAAGCATTGGCATGGTGCGACACCCGACAACGCGATGACACATATCGCCATTGCTGAATCACTCAACGGCAGCCCGGTCGAGTGGATGGAACACGTCAGCGACGATCAATACAAAAAAGATACCCTTCATTCTTGAAGTTGCTTCTGCGTTGGCTGCACTCACTCACCCCAGTCACTTACTTGAGTAAGCTCCCGGGGATTCTCGAGTTTGCCGCCTTGAAGCAAATTCAATTATTTTGGGTATAGACTCTCAATCCGGAGAATTAACATGACGATGAAAGTGCTCGGTTATGCGGCCCAGTCCGCAGAAGTTCCACTTGCTCCCTTCGAGTTTATGCGACGCGAACCGCGTCCGGATGACGTAGTGATTGAAGTGATGTACTGCGGAGTTTGCCACTCAGACCTGCACCAGGCACGTAACGACTGGGGTTTCAGCCAGTATCCTGTGGTGCCAGGCCATGAAGTTGTGGGGCGCGTGGCCTCAGTGGGTAGCAACGTCACAAAATTTAAACCGGGCGATTACGCAGGAATAGGATGCATGGTCGACTCGTGTCGCACCTGCCATCCGTGTCAAGAAGGGCTGGAGCAGTATTGCGAAGAAGGCAACACCCAGACTTATAACGGTGTGGACCGCCACGATCACCAACCCACCTACGGTGGCTATTCCCAGGCCATTGTTGCCTCAGAAGATTTCGTGCTGAAAATGCCTGATGGAATGGACTTGAAAGGTGCCGCACCACTGCTTTGCGCGGGTATCACAACCTGGTCTCCGCTGCGCCACTGGAATGTGGGTAAAGGCAGTAAAGTGGCGGTTGTCGGCCTGGGAGGCCTGGGCCATATGGCGCTAAAACTGGCTAACGCGATGGGTGCCGAAGTCACGCTATTCACCCGTTCCGCCAGCAAAGAAGAAGATGCCCGCCGTTTAGGTGCGCATCACATCGTACTTTCAACCGATGAAGCACAAATGGCGTCGGTCGCCAACCAGTTCGATTTAATTATCGACACCGTACCTTACGACCATGACATCAACCCGTATATGCCAACCCTCACGCTGAATGGCACGCTGGTGTACGTGGGTTTACTGGGCAAAATTGAGCCGCCTGTCAGCACGCTGCCATTGATTCTGGGCCGTCGTTCCGTTGCAGGTTCCTGCATTGGCGGTATCAAAGAGACCCAGGAAATGCTGGATTTCTGTGGTGAACACGGGATTGTTTCCGATATCGAGATGATCAATATGCCGGATATCAACGAAGCCTACGAACGGATGCTGAAAAGCGATGTGAAGTACCGCTTCGTGATCGATATGGCGACGCTGAAAGCCTGATTCTTTTCCACCTCTCTGCAAACTGGGAGGGTTTTAACATTCCCCATCAATCCGTGTACAATCGCGCAACAAAACGGTTGTACTACGGATAGCCCGGTTGCCATCACTTTTCTCTTTATCACGCCATAAACTGCCTGCAGCACTCGCCATATTGGCGATGCTGATGCTTTTTATCGCCCCGGTGATCTCAAAATCACTGGAGCACCGGCGCGTTGCGATGAATGGCGAGCATCATATGATGAGCCACTCAGGCGGCATGATGATGGAAATGGCTGGCGAGAAAATGCCCTCGCCTTCGCATCTGATGCCAGGCATAGGCGCATCGTTGATGGATGATATCGCCTGCGGTTATTGCCAGTTGCTGCTGCATATTCCGTTGATTGTCTGGTTATTTATTCCGTTTATTTGGTTAATCTGGCGCATTTCTCGTATTCCTCCGCCACCCGTTATTGCCCCACTTCTTGCCCAACATGATGACGCCGAAGCGCTGCCACGCGCCCCTCCTGTCGCCCTGCTTCGTTAATACACACTTCTTTTAACGATAGAGGATTATCATGTCTGTGAATCAATCTCAGCTCGCCTACCGTGGCGCGCTGCTGACGCTTTTGCGTCGCCTGCATTTCTATATTGGCCTGTTTGTCGGCCCGTTTATTTTCGTCGCGGCCCTCACCGGCACGTTATACGTTTTAACGCCGCAAATTGAGAACGCGCTTTATCATGACGCGCTCCACACTCAGGACTCAGGTCAAAACCACTCGCTTTCGCAGCAAATAGCGGCGGCTCGTCACTATATTGGCGAAGAAGCGACTATTTATGCGATACGCCCGGCACCAGAACCCGGAGACACCACCCGCGTGCAATTTGCCGATTCTTCTTTGGGAGAATCTGAGTCCAGAGCCATTTTTGTCTCTCCTTCCACACTGGCCATTCAGGGCGATATGACAGTGTACGGCACCAGCGGCGTGCTGCCGTTGCGTACCTGGATTGATCAATTCCACCGTGGATTATTGCTCGGAGATATTGGGCGAATTTACAGCGAACTGGCAGCATCCTGGCTGTGGGTTGCCGCCCTGGGTGGTGTGGTGCTGTGGCTGACTTCACGTCCGAAACGAAAGCTAAAAGTGCGACACACCCCGCAACGTAAAGCACGCCACTGGCACATCACCCTCGGTGCAACGTTACTGCTGGGCCTGCTGTTTTTCTCCGCGACCGGGCTGACCTGGTCGCAGTGGGCAGGTGGCAATATCGACAAAATGCGCAGTTCGCTGGGCTGGATGACGCCGCAGGTGAATACGTCCCTGGCACCGCAAACCGGCCATCAGCACCACGATCCCCATGCCGAACATCACGGCATGATGCCGGGAATGGTGATGCCAGATGCCGCAGATGACAGTTGGGATCGCGTTCTGCTTGCCGCTCGCGCAGCAGGAATCGAGTCGCACAAAATAGAAATTCGCCCTCCTCGTGCCGCCGATAAAGCCTGGACGGTGACTGAAATTGACCGCGCCTGGCCAACGCATGTCGATACCGCAGCGGTCGATCCCCACAGTTTTAAAGTCATCGACAGAACGTTTTTCGCCGATTTCCCGCTGGTTGCAAAACTCACACGCTGGGGAATTGATGCGCATATGGGCGTGCTGTTTGGCCTGACAAACCAGCTGTTACTCGCCGCATTCGGCTTTGGCCTGTGCGCGATGATTCTTCTCGGATACCGGATGTGGTGGTTAAAACGCCCGGCGATTTCTGCGAGCAATCCCGCACAAACGCTGAGCGAGGCGTGGCTGGCGCTACCTGGCTTCTGGCGTGCAGCCATGGTGTTAATCGCGGCGGTATTTGGCTACTGCTTGCCCGTCATGGGTGTGAGTCTGCTTCTGTTTATTGCTGCGGATGTCGTGCGCTGGCGCAAGAGCACATTGAAATTGCAGGTTTCGTAGTTTTCCCCCTCACCTTAACCCTCTCCCTAAGGGAGAGGGGATTGTCCGGTTTTCCCCCTCTCCCTCAGGCACAGGGATTGTCCGGTTTTCTCCCTCTCCTGGGGGAGAGGGCCGGGGTGAGGGCCCGCCAAAATATTGGTCCTACCAATCCCGTCCAAAATGTGACCACCTCACGCTTACTGACAAAATGCACAACACAACCATTGCCAATGATTAACAAAAGATTAACCTTTACGCATTAACTACCCTACATTGCCTCATTGGTCCTACCAATCAGGCAAAAAATAATAAGCACATCACGTTCTGGAGAGTCCTGCATGCAAGCCTGGCAACAAGTCTACGACCCCGCAGGTAACATTTGGCTATCAAGTCTCATCGCTGCAATTCCGATTATTTTCTTCTTCTTCGCACTGATAAAACTGCGCATGAAGGGCTACACCGCCGCCACGATTACCGTGGGTCTGGCGTTACTCGTGGCACTCTTTTTCTATCGCATGCCGGTTGACCGCGCATTGTCGTCAGTGGTTTACGGCTTCTTCTACGGCTTATGGCCGATTGCGTGGATTATTATCGCTGCGGTATTCGTCTACAAAATTTCGGTGAAGACCGGGCAATTCGATATTATCCGCTCGTCGATTCTCTCCATTACGCCAGACCAGCGCCTGCAAATGCTGATTGTCGGTTTCTCGTTTGGCGCGTTTCTGGAAGGGGCTGCGGGATTTGGCGCTCCGGTCGCCATCACCGCCGCCTTGCTGGTTGGGCTGGGTTTTAACCCACTGTACGCAGCCGGATTATGCCTGATCGTCAACACCGCGCCCGTCGCATTTGGCGCGATGGGGATCCCGATTATTGTTGCAGGCCAGGTGACCGGGCTGGACAGTTTTGAAATCGGGCAGATGGTTGGCCGCCAGCTACCGTTCCTGACGATGATCGTGCTGTTCTGGATTATGGCTATCATGGATGGCTGGCGCGGCGTGAAAGAAACCTGGCCTGCGGTTATCGTGGCGGGCGGCTCGTTTGCCATCGCGCAGTTTCTCAGCTCCAACTTCTTAGGCCCGGAACTGCCGGATATCATCTCTTCACTGGTTTCTTTGGTTTGCTTGACGGCTTTCTTGCGCGTCTGGAAGCCGGTTCGCATCTTCCGCTTTGGCGATGTCGGCGCATCAGTCACAGACCAGACGCTGGCTCGCAAAAATTACACCGCAGGCCAGGTGGTTCGTGCCTGGATGCCGTTTATCTTCCTGACGGCGACCGTAACGTTGTGGAGCATTCCACCGTTTAAAGCACTGTTCGCACCAGGTGGTGCAATGGCCGATTGGGTATTTAACGTCTCGGTGCCATATCTGGACAAAATGGTCGCCAAAATGCCACCGGTTGTCGCCGAAAGCATGGCCTACGCGGCGGTGTATAAATTTGACTGGTTCTCCGCAACCGGCACCGCGATTCTGGTTGCCGCACTTATCTCCATCGTTTATCTGCGCATGAAACCGAAAGCCGCCATCGAAACCTTCGGTGAAACGCTTAAAGAATTAGCGCTGCCGATTTACTCCATCGGCATGGTGCTGGCCTTCGCCTTTATCTCGAACTATTCCGGCCTTTCGGCAACGCTTGCGCTGGCTCTGGCGCACACCGGCCACGCATTTACTTTCTTCTCGCCATTCCTGGGTTGGCTGGGCGTATTCCTGACCGGGTCCGATACATCATCAAACGCTTTGTTCGCCGCCTTACAGGCCACAACGGCACAACAAATTGGCGTGTCAGATTTGTTGCTGGTTGCCGCTAACACCACCGGGGGCGTGACCGGGAAGATGATTTCACCGCAGTCGATTGCGATTGCCTGCGCCGCGGTAGGTTTAGTGGGCCGGGAATCGGACTTGTTCCGCTTCACCGTCAAACACAGCTTAATTTTCACCTGCATGGTCGGCGTCATCACCACGCTTCAGGCCTATGTCTTAACCTGGATGATCCCTTAATGACGACTCAACCGCGCCTGGCTGACCATTTAGTTGAGCGCGTAAAATCCTTAATTAGCGAACGTAAACTGGAGGCGGGCATGCGGTTGCCCGCCGAACGCCAGCTTGCCACCGAGATGGGCGTTTCACGCTCTTCTCTTCGCGAGGCGATTCAAAAACTGATCAGCGAAGGCATTCTGATTAGCCGTCGCGGCGGCGGGACTTTTGTACGTTACGAAGTTCAGGCCTGGTCCGAGCAACGCATTGTTCAGCCGCTCAAAACGTTGGTTGAGAACGATCCGAACTATCGCTACGACATTTTGGAAGCCCGCCATGCGATAGAAGCCAGCACCGCCTGGTACGCCGCTCAGCGTGCCACGCCCGCCGACAAAGAGAAGCTCATCGCCTGCTTTGATGCCACCGTGAAATTCAAAGAAAGCGACGACCCGGATCTGGCCGCGCAGGCGGATGTGCGTTTTCACCTGGCGATTGCCGAGGCCTCGCACAACATCGTGCTGCTCCAGACGATGCGTGGCTTTTTTGACCTGCTGCAATCCTCTGTGATGCACAGCCGCCAACGCATGTACACCGTGCCGACTATTTTTGCCGGACTTACCGAACAACATAACGAACTGTTGCAGGCCATTCTGGCAGGCGACCCGGAACGCGCACGTCTGGCTGCAAAAACGCACCTCGGGTTTGTCCATACCACGATAAAAACCCTGCATGAAGACGAAGCCCGACAGGCGCGAATCAGCCGCCTGCCCGATGAAGACACCGACGTAATAAGGGACGAAAATCCATGATTATTTCTGCTGCAAGTGACTACCGTGCCGCTGCAAAGCGCATCTTGCCACCCTTCCTGTTCCATTATATCGACGGTGGGGCGTATGCCGAACACACGCTGCGACGTAACGTTGATGACCTGGCAGAAGTGGCGTTAAAGCAGCGCGTTTTAAAAAATATGTCGGCACTGAGCCTTGAAACCAAACTGTTTAACGAAACGTTGTCGATGCCGGTCGCACTGGCTCCAGTTGGGCTATGTGGCATGTACGCCCGTCGTGGTGAAGTCCAGGCGGCAAAAGCGGCAGCGGCAAAAGGCATTCCCTTTACGCTTTCCACCGTTTCCGTCTGCCCAATTGAAGAAGTCGCTCCAGCCATTGACCGCCCAATGTGGTTCCAGCTTTATGTTTTGAAAGACCGTGGCTTTATGCGTAATGCGCTGGAAAGAGCCAAAGCGGCGGGCTGTTCGACACTGGTGTTTACCGTCGATATGCCAACGCCAGGCGCTCGTTACCGCGACGCCCACTCCGGCATGAGCGGGCAACACGCCGCCCTGCGCCGCTACTGGCAAGCGGTGACGCACCCGCAGTGGGCGTGGGATGTGGGTCTGAATGGTCGCCCGCATGATTTAGGCAATATTTCGACTTACCTGGGCAAACCGACCGGGCTGGAAGATTACATTGGCTGGCTGGCGAATAACTTCGATCCGTCAATTTCCTGGAGTGACCTGGAGTGGATCCGTGAGTTCTGGGACGGCCCGATGATCATTAAAGGTATTCTCGACCCTGAAGACGCCAAAGATGCCGTGCGATTTGGTGCCGATGGCATTGTGGTTTCCAACCACGGAGGCCGCCAGCTCGACGGCGTGCTCTCGTCTTGCCGCGCCCTGCCTGCTATTGCCGACGCGGTAAAAGGCGATATCGCGATCCTCGCGGACAGCGGTATCCGCAGCGGTCTGGACGTGGTGCGCATGATTGCTCTGGGTGCCGATACTTGTCTGTTAGGCCGCGCCTATCTCTACGCGCTGGCGACTCACGGCCAGGCTGGCGTTACCAATTTACTGAACTTGATCGAGAAAGAGATGCGCGTGGCCATGACGCTAACGGGTGCAAAATCCATCGCCGAAATCAGCCAGGAGATGCTGGTGCGCGAAGGTCTGAAAGATATCCTTTCGCCGCAAGGCATGGCGGTTGGTTTTTAGAGAAAGAAAAGTGCTCGCACCATTGCACAATGTGGCGAGCATTTTGTTTACCCCGTTAATTCAGCAAAGTGGATCCCAGCCGCATTAATGATTTTTTTGGTGGTGCTAATAGTCGGGTTGCCGCGTGCGGAAAGCGTTCTGTAGAGAGTTTCGCGGTTCAGTTTGGTTTCGGCTGCAATTTTGCTCACCCCACCTCGAGCTTCAACGAGACGACGTAAAGCCAGCAGGAATAACACTTCACCGTTCTGTTCATCCAGACCCGCAAATGCCCCTTTGATATATTCAACGGCAAAGGCGGGGTCTTCTTGAAGCATTTCAATCACTGTTTGGTCGAACTCGTTAAATTTCATTTTCTGACTCCAGATGTTCTTGCCACCATACCACTGCCTGATCGATATCCGCTTGCTGCCTGCGTTTATCGCCACCGAGCAATAACAGGTAAGTGTCCTTGCCCTCATGTGCGTAATAAATCCGATAACCAGGACCTTCATCAATTCGCATTTCCCATACACCTTGCCTGCAAGGCCTATGGTCGCCAGGGTTATTGAGCGCCAACTGGTCGATACGCCGCACAATTTTAAATTTCGCCCGCGCATCCTTTAATGCTCTTAACCACTCATTAAAGGGCGTCTTACCGTTTTGCAGTTTGAAATACTTAATGATATTCATCCTTGAAACCTCTCGATTGTAGCTTTTATACCACATCAGTCAATGATTTTATTTTGAGCAAAATAATCTCCTGGAGATGCAGGCTATGGCATAGAAAGGAAATTTGGCAGGGATGTTCGAGAGGGAGTTTCAGCTTTGCGGCATGCCTTCCAGCATGGAAAAAAATGACAGAGTTTTGCCTCCAGATTTACCGGAGGCATCACATATTGATTATCAGTTAAGTTTGTAGTCCAACGTGATTTCAGCTTTCATCAGTTGTGATACCGGGCAACCGGCTTTGGCTTTTTGAATGATTTGGTCGAATTTGGCGCTATCGGCACCTGGCACTTTTACTGTGCTGGTTAGCGCAATTTTGGTGATAGCAAAACCGCCGTCGGTTTTATCCAGTGAAACATCAGCGGTGGTATCAATGCTTTCTGCGGTGTAACCCTCTTCGCCCAACATCAACGACAGCGCCATGGAGAAACATGCCGCATGCGCTGCACCGATTAGCTCTTCTGGATTGGTTCCGGGTACACCCTCAAAACGGGTATTAAAACCATAGGGTTGCTGCTTTAGCGCCCCGCTTTCGGTGGACACGGTGCCCTTACCGCGTTTAATGTCGCCTTCCCAGTGTGCTTGCCCTTTCTTATGAATCGTCATATCTGCGCTCCTGTTTTATTGACACAAACCACAAGTATAGGAGTTGGATACGTCTTCGCCTGGTAACTAAGAGCAATCCTTTCGTAACGTAAAAATAAATCGAATAAATCATCGCTCTCGAATGTTCACTGCATACCGAACACGATGAGGGTTTTGCCATGAACCGTTTTTCTCGTTTTTTGTTACCCGCTGTTGTAAGCAGCGTATTTTTACTTTCAGGCTACGCCCAGGCCATGGGTGGCAGCAGCGATGAACCCACGCCACCAACCTGCCCCAAAGGGCAAATTTACGATCAAAAAACCAAAACTTGCATGGTCGATAAGGGCGGGATGATAGGTGACGAAGCCCGTACTGATTACGCTTACGCGCTGGCAAAAGCGGGTCGTTATCAAGAGGCTCTGGAGATGCTCAACACCCTGCAAGACCCGAATACAGCCGAAGCGCTGAATTATCGGGGATATGCCACCCGCAAGCTGGGCCGCACCGATGAAGGCATCAGCTATTATTTAAAATCTGTCGCGCTTGATCCCAAATATCCAAAAGTTCGTGAATATCTGGGTGAAGCCTACATGATCAAAAACCGTCCTGACCTGGCGCGTGAACAACTGGCGACCATCAAAACCTTATGCGGTACAGGCTGCGAAGAATATCGTGACCTGGCAGCCGCCATCGACGGTCATCCGGAGTCCTGATATTCGTCTGTGGAGGCAAAAATCAGCAGCGAAACGATACGCAAAGAAATTGCCCAATACCTTTCCCGCTTGTGGCGCTATGGTCTGGTGCTGTCCCACCGGCGGGATGTGGCGGATGATTTGGTGCAGGCTACCTGTGTGCGGGCGCTGGAACGCGCCCCGCAATTTATTGCTGGCAGTCGTATGGACCGCTGGCTGTTTTCGATATTGCATTCGATCTGGATTAATGAAGTTAGGGCGCAGCAAATTCGCCGTGGGCAAGGTTTTGTCGATGTGGATGAACTGGTCGGTGAAGAACACAGCGACGACCCCATCTGGTCAAATGATGTGATGAAGCGGGTGAATCGCCTACCCGAAGCCCAGCGCAATACCGTGTTTTTGGTCTACGTGGAAGAGTTGTCTTACCGGGAAGCCGCAGTCGTACTGAATGTCCCTGTCGGGACGGTGATGAGCCGTCTTGCCACCGCTCGCCTCACCCTTGCACAGGACACCGCGCTCCAGGCCAGTTCGCCGCAATTCAAAGGAGAGAAAACATGAGGCTTCACCTCGGTTCTGACGAAATGCTGGTGGCGTATCTGGATAATGAGCTAAGTGAAACGCAGCGCAAAGATCTGGAAAACCAGCTAATCGCAGACGACGCGCTGGCGCAGCGCCTGGCGCTGTTTGAACGCAGCAATCTTCCTTTCAAAGCCGCTTTTGAGCCTTTGCTGGAGCTGGCTCCGGATGAACACTTACAACAGCAGTTTTCTCCAGAAGTTCGCAAAAATAACAGCGTCTCAAGACGCAATCTGATTGCCGCCGCCGTCAGCTTCCTGGCGTTAGGCGTGATTGGCGATCGGGCGTTTCTGCACTTTTCGCAACCGGAGGAAAACTGGCGCGAATTAGTGGCGCAATATATGGCGCTTTACACCCCAGAAACACTGGCTGAAACGCCAACTCCGCAGGCTCTCGATGCGCAGTTGAACGTTACCGAAACGCAGCTCGGCGTTACGCTCGCCGCCGCAAGCCTTGCTCTGCCCAATGCCACGCTGAAAAACGCTCGTGTTCTGGCCTACGAAGATCGGCGCATCGCGCAAATTACCTGGCTTGAAAGTACTGGCCCGCTGGCACTGTGTATCACCCGGCAAACCGGAAACGCGATAAATGCACAAAGCGAACAACGTCGGGACATGAATATTGTGTATTGGGCGAACCAATCACATCAATTTATGGTAATTGGCCACGAAACACCTGCAAAAATGAGCGAAATTGCCGAACGGTTGCAGCACGGTATCGGCACCTGATTCGCGTGCTTTTACGTCCGGGAAATCAACGTTAGACAGTCCAGTCTTCCGCGCGTAGCCCTACCACACTATGGAATGCGCGGTCGCTGGTCACAATAGTGGTTTTTTCACTGAATGCGTGAGCCGCAATCAACATGTCTAACGTGCCCATCACCTGGCCTTTTTTCTCCAGACTCGCCCTGAGTTTACCGTACGTTTCCGCCGCTGCGCTGTCCCATGGGTACACCGATACAGTATCAAGAAAGCCCATAACTGCTGCCTTCAGGGTTTTATTTTGCCGTTTTGCCACGCCAAAAAGCAGCTCCGCCTCCGTAATACTTGAAATCACAATACTGGAAGGCGGAATGTTTGAAATCTTCGCCATGACCTGTGGATGTCGGCGTAAAAAATAACTGACCGTATTGGTATCCAGCATCCAGACCATTACTTAATTCCTGCAAAAGGATCTCTGTCCGCAGGAGGCTGATTGCGTTCTTCTGCATCCAGGAAGTTATCTGGCACACGCGCTTTTGCAATCAGAGAGATAACGTTATCCCAGTTATCTGGTTTTGCTGGTCTTTTTGAAAGAATCACATTGCCTTCCTTGTCTTGTCGGATATAAACCCTGTCGGTATCGAATTCGAATTCCACCGGTAACCTCACCGCCTGGTTCCTGCCATTTTTAAAAATCTTCGCGATACGTTCCATTCCCTTCTCCCTACAAAATATAGCCTATGCCAAAGCATATGCCTTCTGCTGATTTTAGCCAACAGGGATTCGTAAGAAGAAAGAATAAACGACAGGCAAAAACTAACGCGTTTCAGCGACACTTGCCTGTTTTTTTTCAGAGTAGATTTTGATTGTGCCAGGAGGTTTCCGCAGGAAATGAAACACGTACATTTAGACCAAAATTAATTGAAGGGATCTCGCAATTTAGCATGTTGGCGGAGGGAAAAATCTCTCCGCCAGCCGCCAGGTTATTGCACTAAAGCCGTCAGTTTGCCAAACACTTGTGCACCGTCTGCGTCACGTTTGATTTGCACCACATCTTCAAGTTTGTCGATTTGGCTGATCATTTGCTCAAGACGCTGGTCGTCTGCCACCTGTAGCCAGATACGGCTCTGGTCGCCCTGCGGGAGCGGAAGACAGAGGATCCCTTCAACGTTAAAAGCGCGGCGGGCAAACAAGCCGCAAATGTGAGACATCACGCCCGGATGGTTGCGCACAGTAAGTTCAAGAATAACAGTTAGTTGTTGCATGGCTTACTCTCCAATCATCTCAATATTGGCAGCGCCTGGCGGCACCATCGGGAATACTTTTTCGCTGGCATCAATGCGCACGTGAATCAGGCATGGGCCTGGGCGCGAAATAGCTTCTTGTAACGCAGCTTGTGGGTTTTCGGCGGCGTTCAAATCGCAGGTTTGCAGCCCAAAACCTTCGGCAATTTTCAGGAAGTTAGTTTGCCCGGAATAGGTCGCGGCAAAGACATTTTGTTGATAGAACAGCGTTTGTTGTTGATGTACCAGTCCCAGCGCCTGGTTGTTCAGCAGGATAATTTTCACATCCAGGTTATGTTCGGCAGCGGTCGCCATTTCCTGAATATTCATCATGATGCTGCCATCGCCGGTAAAACACAGCACTTTGCGATTGGGTTCCGCCAGCGCCGCGCCAACTGCCGCTGGCAGGCCAAAGCCCATCGTCCCTAAACCACCGGAAGTCAGCCACTGGCGTGGACGGTTCAGCGGATAAGCCTGTGCCACCCACATTTGGTGCTGCCCAACGTCGGTTGTGATAATCGCTTCGTCATCCACACACGCTGCCGCCGCGTTGATCAGGCCGTATGGCGTCAGCGGATTGTCAGCGCCCGGCATGTTGAATGGAAATTCCTGTTGCAAACCAGCAACCTGTTGCAGCCACTGCTGGCGCAGTTGCGCGTTAACTTTTGGCAGTAATTGTTCCAGCACTTCGCCCACATCGGCGCGAATAGCGATATGCGCTTGTTTGATTTTGCCCAACTCGGCGCGGTCGATATCGACGTGAATGATTTTCGCATTCGGGCAGAATTCTTCAGTTTTACCAATTGCCCGGTCGTCAAAACGCGCGCCCAGAACAATCAGCAAGTCCGCTTCCTGCAAAATAAAATTGGTGCTGCGTGCGCCATGCATCCCCAACATGCCCAGAGATAATGGGTGTTTAGCCGGGATCGTGCCGAGCGCCATGAGCGTCATCGTGGTGGGCAAATTCGCTTTCTCAGCAAGCGCACGCGCATCCGCATGAGCATTAATCACCCCGCCACCGAGATATAGCACCGGGCGCTGCGCCTGGTTAATCATCGCGGCGGCATCAGAAATTTGTTGAGCATCAAATTGTGGCGCAGGGGTCGGCGCACACACCGCTGGCAACTCGCTGATGTCGATTTCAGCGGTCTGTACGTCTTTTGGAATATCAATCCATACCGGCCCTGGACGGCCTGATTCAGCAATGCGGAACGCCTCGCAAATCACCTGCGGCAGTTCGGCGATATCGCGTACTAAATAGTTGTGTTTGGTAATGGGAATGGAGATGCCGTAGGTGTCGACTTCCTGGAATGCATCGGTGCCAATCATGGATTTTGGCACCTGCCCAGTGATGCAGACCAGCGGGATGGAATCGAGGCGCGCATCGGCGATGGCGGTAACCAGGTTCGTAGCACCCGGGCCACTACACGCGATACACACCGCGGCTTTGCCCTGGGTTCGTGCCATGCCTTGTGCCATAAAGCCTGCGCCCTGTTCGTGACGCGCCAGAATATGACGAATTTTTTGGCTTTGGCTCAGTGCGTTATAAAGCGGCAGGACTGTGCCACCGGGAATACCGCTGATGGTGGTAATGCCATGATGTTCAAGCAGTTGCACAATCAACTGTGCGCCCGTAATGCGGTTTGCTTGCGGTGGGTTTTCCGATATTGCCATTGCTCCAGTCCTTCTTCTTATGCCGTTTCGCTTTTGGCCGGGGGACTAAAACAAGAAACCCCGCCCGGTTTGCGCCGGCGGGGTTTTGGAATCGATGCGTTGATTCAGACCCTACGGCGCTAAGCCTGCGACCACCACCACACGCACGACGACCACCGCGGCTGGTAGCGCGGTTAGTAGTAGGCCAGTGTTGCGAGTAAATGTAGTCATTAGGGTCCTGAATATGTGTTGTGCGTTTTTAACGTCGAAATTTATACAAACATACTGCTTCATTTCACACAACAGCTTTATTTATCTCAGCAAAAAAACGTGCACCAGATCACAGCACTTAAATAGCCGTTGCAGCGAATTCACGTTTTAATTCGTCAATCGGCAGATAACGTCCGATGATGACCAGCCTTGAAACCCGCTGTTCAGTAGGGTGCCAGACCGAACCATAATCAAAACCCACGACTTTGTGGACGCCTTGCACAATCAGCCGTTGCGGGTTGCCGTCAATTGCCAGCACGCCTTTATAGCGCAACATGTCGTTGCCAAAACGTGCGATGCAGCTTTCCATAAATGCGCCTATTTTCTTCACATCCAACAATCCCGCATCAAAGACGTGAGCCTGAATAGCGTCGTCCCAGGAGCGTTTTGCAGACGCTTTACGAAATGGCTGGAAGCTAACGGGATGATCGGCGTCGGCACGGATAACCCGAAATCCGGCGGTCGTTTCAATGCTATCCGTAAGCTCAAATGCATCGAGATCGAGCCATAAATCGGCCGGGCATTCGCCGTTCACTATCTCAAAAAGATCCGCTTTGTTGTTGATCCGATGAATCCTTTCCAGCGCCTGGAGTTTGGTGTCTTCGTCAACACGATCCGCTTTGGTCAGTAAAATTCGATCGGCAAAACCGAGCTGCGAGGCCGCCACCGCATGTTCATCTAACTGGCGCGAAATATGTTCCGCATCGGCCAACGCGATCACGGCATCAAGGCGCAACGCTTCACGCAGATATTCATCAACAAAGAAGGTCTGGACGATGGGCGCGGGGTCGGCAAGGCCGGTGGTTTCCACAATCAGGCGTTCAAAATTGAGTTGTCCCGCCGCGCGTTTTGCCAACATTTCTCGTAATGCGGCAGTAAATTCCCCGCGAACGCTACAACACACGCAGCCGTTACTTAACTCCACCACGTTGACGTTATCCCCGCCTTTGAGCAGCGCGCCGTCGATGTTTACCGCACCGAATTCATTTTCCAGAATCGCAACAGGTTGGTTGTCGTTGTGGGCGAGAAAGTAGTTAAGAAGTGTGGTTTTCCCTGAGCCAAGAAAGCCCGTTAACAGAGTGACAGATACCGCTTGATTCATGTCATATTCCTTAGATTAACAGCAGCGAGCGCCGCCTTTGCCGCCGTAGCGTGCATCCTGACGCTCGCGGAAAAACTCTTCGTAGGTCATCGGCGTCTGTTCAGGATGCGTCAGGCGCACGTGTTGTACATAGTTGTCGTAATCAGGCACGCCAACCATTAGCTTCGCGGCCTGGCCGAGATATTTGCCTGCTTTGGCGAGTGTGTCGAACATGTTTGGCTCCAGTGTTGTTGGGTGCCCTCTCCCTAACCCTCTCCCACAGGGAGAGGGTACTATCCGGTTTTCTCCCTCTCCTTTGGGAGAGGGCCGGGGTGAGGGAAATACTGACTTAATGCGCGCTCTTCGCCTGCGCAACAATCTGCTCAACGTCTTCCGGCATCTTCTCGTAAGGCGTTTCTTTCGCGGTTGGCAGGTCTGACTTCAGCGCCTGCATTGCGGTTTTAATCGCAAACAGACCAATCACCACCACAACCACCATAAAGAAGATGGTCAACCCGGCATCCAGACGGTTGTTAAACACCAACTGCGATAGCTGCGATTTGGTGTATTGCGCCGGAATATTGCCGCTGTCGATCATTGCCTGGAATTTGTTAGCGATAGCCAGGAAGCCTACTTTTGCATCCGGGCTGAACGCTTTTTGCCAGCCCGCCGTCAAGGTACAGATCAGCAACCACGCGGTTGGCACCAGCGCCACCCAGGCGTATTTCTGCTTCTTCATCTTGAACAGCACTACCGCGCACAGCATCAACGCCATACCCGCCAGCATCTGGTTGGCGATACCAAACAGCGGCCACAGGGTGTTAATCCCGCCGAGCGGATCAACCACGCCCTGGTGCAGGAAGTAACCCCACGCCATCACGCAAAGTGCCGTCGCCAGCAAGTTTGCCGGCAGCGAGTCAGTCCGTTTAAGTCCCGGCGAGATCACGCCCAGCAAGTCTTGCAGCATAAAGCGCGCCGCACGTGTACCCGCATCGACCGCCGTCAGAATAAACAGCGCTTCAAACAGAATGGCGAAGTGATACCAGAACGACACATCCATAAGGCCGCCCAGCGCACCGTGCAGAATGTACGCCATCCCGACCGCAAGCGTTGGTGCGCCACCCGCACGTGAAATAATGCTCTGCTCGCCCACGTCGTTGGCAATGTTGGTTAAGGTTTCAGGGGTAATATGGAAGCCCCAACTGCTGACCACGCCAGCCGCAGAAGCCACAACATCCACGGTACCCGCCGGAGCCAGAACCGCCAGCGGGCTGTTCATCGCGAAGTACACGCCTGGGTCGATAACACAAGCCGCCACCAGCGCCATAATCGCCACAAACGATTCCATCAACATGCCGCCGTAACCGATGAAGCAAGCCTGGTTTTCATTAGCCAGCATTTTCGGCGTGGTGCCAGAAGCAATCAGCGCGTGGAAGCCCGAAACCGCGCCGCACGCAATCGTGATAAACAGGAACGGGAACAGGTCGCCGGTCCAGACCGGGCCGGTGCCATCAATAAACTTGGTCAACGA
>Ga0160438_1000196_pt1 | contig 21504 bp, 20 predicted proteins | sample HID1975K_E0MG_FD_108203 | JGI IMG/M metagenome (GOLD analysis project Ga0160438, IMG submission 108203) | Enriched soil microbial communities from UW Madison campus, WI, USA - HID1975K_E0 MG | ecosystem: Environmental > Terrestrial > Soil > Unclassified | place: USA: Madison, Wisconsin...
AACGCTTGAAGAAGCGGAAAAATTTGCCAGATAACTCGTATCACATCCTATAAAGGCTGCATTGAATGCAGCCTTTTTTTATTTTATGTTGGCAGAATAATGAAAATGTTTAATCAGTCATAAAGTTAAGGTCGTGAGCATGGTTATCCCAGCACCTCGTTTGGAAACTGAGCGCTTGGTTTTACGTCATTTTACGTTGGATGATTTCCCTGATTTAGCCGCCTGCTGGGCTGACCCGGAAATGGTTAAATTTATCGGAGGCGGCCAGCCGCAAGGGCCGGAAATGACATGGAGTCGGTTATTACGCTATATCGGCCACTGGCAGGCTCTTGGATATGGTTATTGGGGGGTATTTGAAAAAGACAATGAGCGTTACGTCGGTGCGTTTGGTTTTCAGAATGCGCATCGCGAACTGACTCCAGAACTTGAATTTCCGGAAGCGGGCTGGACTTTAATTCCCTCCGTACACGGGAAAGGCTATGCGACAGAAGCCTTAGCCGCGATTTTACACTGGGCGGACCGTGAATTTACCACGCCAGTTTGCTGTATTGTGGATAACGATAATCTGCGTTCCATCCATCTTGCGGAACGATTTGGTTTCCAGTTTCAACACAACGTCGAATACCACGGCAAGCAAATCAAAATGTTCATTCGCCCGACACGTTAACCATCGCCGCGCACTGGTTTATAATTGAGCAATAAACAACCAGTGCGGAGGCGGAATGTATCAGCGAATTGACGGTGAGAACTGGCGGCATGTATTTATTGTCGGTGATTTGCACGGCTGTCTTTCCGAGTTCATCAGCCAGCTTAAACACCAACATTTTGATTACCACCAGGATCTGGTCATCTCGGTGGGGGATCTTATCGACAGGGGGGCTAACAGCCCTGGCTGTCTGGCATTGCTTGATAGCAAATGGTTCAGAGCGGTAAAAGGCAATCATGAAGCGATGGCCCTTGAAGCACTCGACGAAGGTGAAGGGATGCTCTGGCAAATAAATGGCGGGAACTGGTATCAGGAATTGCCTGAACAGGTTCAGCAAAAGGTGCAGCAAGCCTTATTACATTGTCGTGAGCTACCATTGGTGATTGAACTCCACACCCAGGGGAAGTTGTTGGTTATTGCTCACGCAGATTATCCCGCTTCGCAGTATCGCTGGAACCAACCGGTAGACGAGCATTTGCTAGTCTGGAGCCGCTCACGGCTAAATGAAAATTTATGTGGGGGAGGGGCAGATATTGACGGGGCCGATGAGTTCTATTTTGGACATACGCCGCTGAAAGAAGTCAGTCATTTCCACAATCAATTTTATATTGATACGGGCGCTGTCTTTGGTAACAAACTGACGATGGTGCAGGTTCAGTAAACAGTCATTCCTTTCACGATAAACCCAGTGCGCTACAACGTACTAAACTCGTGAGCCGGTCGCCAGAAGCCATCAATAAAGTCTTCGACCGGGAAACATCCACCATAGCGGATCCGTTGCTCATCCATAGCGAACAGACATTGATGTTCTGTGTTAAAAACGTCCACCACAATATCTTCACAGCCACCGTCCAGGTAGCAAACAAACAAAACCAACGCAAACATTCGTGCCTCTGAGTTGCACCGTTTGGCTTAATTGTAGGAGAAGTCACGGGAAGAGGGGTAATCAGACCACTTAATTAACCCGCCTGAGCGACGGGTTCATTTTGGATCAGGCAAGGCGCATGATCCAGGCATCAGATTTCTGGTCGTAATGTTGACGGTAAAGCACGGAATGTTCGCCATCTAAGACGGCGGGTATGCTGGTTTCATCATCCCAGGCATCAAGTTGCATGCACAGGTCCGGGTCTGATTTACAAGGGATGCTTAACGTTCGATCCCCCTGTTGCTCGCCATGTAATTCAGCATCATCAATTTCGAAGATGCCTATTCGTACGTTTGTTTTCGTCATCTCGCTCTCCTTGTGTCCGTATACATGTGGTATGACCAGTGAGATCACCCAATTTAGAGCGTAGACAACCGTGCGAAAACTGCAAACGACATGGCGATTATTTTTTATCGCGTTCAACCTTTGTGAGCGAACAATTTCCCATCACGAACCAGGTCACGCGGATAGCTATTTTTCAGGCGTGAGCCGACTTTTCTCGCCAGTCCAAGAGGTTGCCCTTGATAAGTGACAATCACTTCGTTGAGAGAAGGGGACTCATCAGGGTAAATATCGCGCCCGTGATACCATTCATCCGCTTCAAATTCGGTGAGCGCAAATGCAAGTGGGGAGTCTCCCTTCACCAGCGCAATTACGGCTTCATGCTGCCAGCGGTAGCCTTTGTTGTATTGCTCGGCAAGGCGTAAACCAATGCGTGAAAAGCGCACCTGGCCGAATAGCGGAATAATTTCTTTTGGGAATAACCAAATTTCTTTATCGCGCAGCCAAAGCTGTTGGTCATCTTGCCAGGCAATCCCTGATTGTTTTGCGGCTGCTTTCACTTCTGCTGCCTGTTTGCCATGCAGAGGGATGAAGGGGAATTTACCCACTTTGTAACCCGGTGCCGGGAGCGCTTCAACTGATGCCGTTTTGCGCAAGCGTGCGACAAAAAAGCCTTCGCAATCATAAATCTGTGGGAACACATGCAAATAACCTTCCGCCGTAATCGCTTTACTGGCTTCAGGGAATAAATCATTGAGCGGCGCGATTTCAACTGCATCGGGCCACTCGTCGAGTAACCACTGGCAAATCTGCTGATTCTCTTCACGATTTAATGTGCAGGTCGAATAAATCAATGTGCCGCCTGGGCGCAGGGCATGAAACGCACTGGCGATAAGCTCTCGCTGGGTATCGGCAATGCCGGTGGTGCTTTCAGGCGTCCAGTTGCGCAGAGCGTCGGGGTCTTTACGCACCACACCTTCACCGGAACAGGGGGCATCAAGCAAAATCGCATCGAAACATTCAGGTAACGCTGCGCCAAATACCCGGCCATCAAAATGCGTGAGCGCCACGTTGCTAATACCACAGCGGCTGATGTTGGCATGCAACACTTTCACCCGACTGGCGGAGTATTCATTCGCGAGAATGGCGCCACGATTGCCCATACGCGCGGCAATTTGAGTGGTTTTTGACCCCGGTGCGGCGGCGACATCCATAATGCGGTCGGGTTGATTACCGTCAGCGAATAGCGCCGCAACAGGCAGCATGGAACTGGCTTCCTGAATATAAAACAGACCGCTTAGATGTTCTGCAGTGCTACCCAATGGCAGGCTATCTTCGTCTTCTCGCTCAATCCAGAAACCTTCCGCACACCACGGAACCGGGGTCAGATGCCAGTCGTAAGGCGCAACAAGCGTAAGAAAGTCGCTGACTGAAATCTTGAGGGTATTCACGCGCAAGCTACGGCGCAGTGGGCGTTGGCAGTATTCAATAAAACTATCGAGAGTTTGTCCTGCCGGGAGCGCATCACGAATAACATCAAGAAAGGCTTGCGGGAGAAAGGCGGTATGAGAGTGAGCCACGAAGGAATTCCAGGAAAAAATGAAGGCCCAAGTGTAGCACAAGCGCCCCGGTGAAGCACCGGGGCGCGGGCATTAACGCGGCAGGGCCGTGCCCCATTGGCGCCATTCTTTCGGTTCACTTTCCTCTAACAAGAAGTGCTTACCGGTTTCGGCTTTCGGTGCCAGCGGAGTACCTGGAGGTGTTGCAAAGGCAATACCTCCCCGAATGAACTGGCTAAAGGTGCCGGTTTTCACCACGCCACCCGTCAGACCGAAATCAAGACTGTAGCCAGACGCCAGCCAGAACACCGAGCTATCACGTACCAGGTGTTGGAAGCGTTTGCTGATACGCAAACCAATCATCACGCGGTCTGAGAGATTGCCCAACGTTAAGCCTGTTACCGTCCCCACTTCTACGCCACGGAACAGAACCGGTGTCCCAATGCTCAATGATCCGGCTTCTGGAACTTCGAGCACGATGCTCAGGCCATCCGAATAACGAGAGTCGGTGATAGACGTTTCCTGCAATTCGAAATCACGGCGGGCTGGGCCGCGTCCTGGTTCCACGTTGATGTACGGCTGGAGAATGGTATCGAGATTATCAACGCCGGAGGCTGAGATTTTCGGTGTTACCACCGAGAAGCGTGTGCCACCACGAGCAAATGTCTGAACAAATTCCGGATAAAGCACCGCTTTGGCTTCGACCTCGCTGCGGGATGCCGTGAGATTGAGCGATTCCAACTGCCCAATATCGATGCCCAGATAGCGAATTGGCATCCCTGCTGAGAGTTTGCCAGCATCAAAGGTGTGCAGGGTAATCTGGCTACCCACGGCGCGAGCGGCAGTTTCAGAGGCGTATAACATCCGTTTGTCACCTTTTTTAAGGCCGACGCTGGCACCGGATAAATTATCAAAACTGATCGCACCTTTTAAGGCACGTGAAAGCGGAGAGGCTTGAACGGTCAGCCCGCTGCCATTGAGTTGCACGCGGGCACCGCCTTCAGCCCAGAACACGCTATTGGCAGTCAGCAGGTTGCGATATTCCGGCTTGATATTCACATCGATATCGAAACTATTGGCACGAGGACGGACGCTGATAATCTCCCCGACCTGGAATTTACGATACAGCACTACGGAACCCGTTTGAATGTCGGGAAGGGTGGACGCCGTTAACGTCAACGTCGTCGTTGGCAGGTCACTCAGACTGTTTTCAACCGCTTTTTCCAGGTTAGCGTAAAGCGGATAGCTTTCATTCATCGCCCCTTTTTTGCTTCCTGGAATCACTCGCACGCCGCCGTTGATCCACTCGCTGGCACTGGCACCTAAAAGCTCGATACCATCAATACCCATTTTCACGTCAATACGGCTATTCACCACGAATTTGCTGTCGCCCTGAATCAAATGCCGATATTCAGGATCGATGGCGGCGGAGAAGGTGACGCCTTTGGCAGACAATGTGCGCTCCAGAATTTGGCCTACCTGAACGCCGTGCAAAATGATCGGCTGACCAGCATCAATGCCGTAACTTTCCGGAGCCGTCAGTTTGAGGGTCATAACATCAGGTTGTTGCAGCAGCGTTTTATCACTTGGGAAAACCACAAAGTGATTCTGTGGTTCGCCTTCGCCAGGGACTAGTTCAAACGTGCTTCCGGTGAGCAGACTGCTGAGATTCGGGTTACTGAGCGAAATTTTCGGATCACGAAGCTCAATACGCGTGCCGCTGCGCATCAAATTGACAACACTTGGGTCGACGGTCATTTGCCCGGTGACTGTGCTGCCTGGATTGAGATTAAGCTTGGTCAACGTACCCACTTCGAGGCCCTGGTACATTAACGCTGTGGAGCCAGCGGTTAAACCTTTGCCGCTTGGCAGATCGAGATCGATGATCACGCCGCGCTGGCTGTGCGCCAGGTCTTCATACAGGCCGAACTCGTCTTCAGCTTTGGCTTCAGCGGAGTTTTCCGGCGAGTCAAAGGCAATGGCACCGTTAACTAACGCTGCGAGGCTTTCCAGTTGCACCTGCGCGCCGGAAAGGCTGACGTTCGCTTTCACGCCAGAGACATTCCAGAAACGACTGCCTTTTTTCACCAGCCTGGCGAAGCGGCGATCGACCAGCACATCAATAGTGACACCCTGCTTATTGTTATTAATGGTGTAGTCGTAGACACGGCCAACCGGAATTTTGCGGTAATAGACCAGCGATCCGCTATTGAGAGAACCTAAATCTGGCGCATGGAGGTGAATCATCAGCTCGCCATTATTCAGGCGATATTTGGGCTGCGTATCGAGTGCGCTAAAGTGCTCTTGCGGTTCACCTTTACCGGGCATCATGCCGATATAGTTCCCGCCAACCAACGCATCCAGCCCAGAAACCCCGGCCAGTGAGGCTTTTGGCGTGACCAGCCAGAATTGGGTGTCCTCGCGCAGCGCGTCTTTCATATCGCTTTTAATACTGACTTTCACTTCTATTTTGCGCAGGTCTTTGCTCAGGCTCACGCTCTGCACGGTGCCGACTTCGACACCCTGATAACGGACAGGCGTGCGCCCGGCAACAATGCCGTCTGCGGAAATGAAATCAATGGTCGCTGTGGTGCCGCGTTCTTCCCAGGTTGTCCACATCAGCCAACTGGCAATCATCAAAGCGATAATTGGCAGCAACCAGAAGGGCGAAATACGGCGTTTTGTTTTAATTCGCGCTTCAGTCGGTGAAGCGGGCATTTCCTGACTCATGTGCGTCCCAAAGTAGTCGGCTATCCAGCCATTCGACAGCAAGAATAGTTAAAATAACCGCTGCGCCAAAATAAAACGCAGCCGGTCCCATAGTAAATGCCAATAACTGATCGCGATTAACCAGCGACATCGTAAGCGAAATAACAAAGAGGTCGAGAATGGACCAACGGCCAATCCAGGTAATAAAGCGTAGCAGTGTTATCCGCGTCTTAAGCCCTTTCTCACATTTAAAATGTATGCTCACCAGCAATGAAATCAGCACGATAACTTTAGTAAACGGCACCAGAATACTGGCGATGAAAACCACTGCTGCGACCGCCACATTACTACTGGCGAGGGACAGAATACCGGAAAGAATGGTGTCTTCCTGGCGCGAGCCATTTACGTAAAGTATTGATATTGGAAGCAGGTTCGCAGGCAGCAGGAACACTAACGAACCGATTAAAGCTGCCCAGGATTTTTGTAGACTATGGCGACGACGCACTCGCAAAGGCACATGGCAGCGTGGGCAACGTCCACGATTATCCGGTACCCCCGTGAAATGGCAGCCCAGACACACGCGAAGTTGCGGGTTCCACGCCCGGGGTGGTCGTTGCGGGTAGAAACGTGACCACAGCTGTTCCATGTTGAGATGAATCAGGGTTAACAGGCTCAATATTACCAGCGCAATAAACGCCACCAGGCCGACACCCGGCTGGATAAACGCAAATTCGCGTACCTTTATGCAGGCCACACCGATGGCGACGAGATAAATATCCAGCATCACCCATTCTTTGAGCTTCTCAAGCATCAGCAACACCGGGCGCAGGTTCATGCCCAGAATATGACCGAAATAGAGATAGGCGATACCGGCAACCAGAGTCGCAGGTGCACCCACCGCACAGAACATGACCATTGCCGCGGTGAGCGGATCGCCCTGGCTGGTCATCTGCCAGATGCCCTGAAAAAGGTTAGCGTCAATGCGTGTGCCTAATAGATAGATGCGCACCAAAGGTTCGGAGAAAGCAACTGGCATGAGTAGCAGCATGGCCACCGCCATGGCCGCCAGGCGAGTTAATGACCAGTCGCGTCCATGGTAAACTTTGGCGTCACAGCGCGGGCAGTAGGCGCTCTGCGATGATTTAACCAACGGTAACGAGAAAAGTGTATCGCATTGGGGGCAACGCTGATAACGTGCCTGCGGTACAGCATGGCTAATGGCGTGTATTTTCATGTGTCATCGTAAGCTGGGAATACCGTTGGCGCATGGGGCATCTCAATGGATTATGAAATATTCGTTAAGCGTATAGTAATTCACGGAATGATACACCTTGTGGCATAACGCATTTAATGCTTATTTTACTATGCTATGCAGTTGAGTAAGACAACATACTATGGTTAATCAATGAACAAAGAACAATTTTACGCGGACTTAAACCGCGATTTCAGTGCGTTAATGGCAGGTGAAACAAGTTTTCTGGCGACGCTGGCAAATACCAGTGCATTGCTATTTGAACGGCTTGAAGGAGTAAACTGGGCGGGCTTCTATCTATTAGAAGGCGACACTCTGGTACTCGGTCCATTCCAGGGGAAAATCGCCTGTGTGCGTATTCCTGTTGGAAAAGGTGTTTGCGGTACAGCGGTATCCACCAATAGCATTCAACGTGTAGAAGACGTGCATGCTTTTGATGGTCACATCGCCTGTGACGCTGCCAGCAACTCCGAAATTGTACTTCCATTGACGGTAGGTGGTGAGGTGATTGGGGTTCTGGATATTGATAGCACTGAGTTTGGGCGCTTCACACCTGAAGACCAAATCGGCTTATCTCAACTGGTAACGCAGCTTTCGCTGATGCTTACCGACACGGATTTTAAAAAATTCTTCACTCGATAGCATGATAAACAACGGATAACGTGGCATTTGCTGATAGCGTCATTATAATGTCGCCTGTTCATGCCTGCGGATTGTTGGCAACTCCGTTGTAATCAGGAAATTTCATGGAAAATCAACCCAAGTTGAATAGTAGCAAAGAAGTCATCGCCTTTTTGGCAGAGCGTTTCCCACAGTGCTTTAGTGCTGAAGGTGAAGCCCGCCCCCTGAAGATTGGTATCTTCCAGGATTTAGTCGCGCGCGTTGAAGGGGAGATGAGCCTCAGTAAAACTCAACTTCGTTCCGCGTTACGTCTTTACACTTCAAGCTGGCGTTACCTGTACGGTATCAAAGTCGGCGCAACCCGTGTGGATCTCGACGGCAACCCTTGCGGTGAACTCGATGAGCAACATGTTGAGCATGCTCGCAAGCAGCTTGAAGAAGCAAAAGCTCGTGTTCAAGCACAGCGCGCAGAACAGGCAGCGAAAAAACGCGAAGCGGCAATTGCTAACGGTGAAACCGTTGCTGATAAGCCTCGCCGTGAGCGCAAACCTCGTCCTGCACCGCGTCGCCCTGAAGCTGCAGAACGTAAACCACGTGCAGAAAAACCGGCTCCTCAGGCTCCGGTCGAAGAAAAACGCACTCCGGTTACGGACATTTCTGCTTTGCAGGTGGGTCAGGCAATCAAAGTCAAAGCGGGTAATAACGCGATGGATGCCACCGTACTGGAAATTACCAAAGATGGCGTCCGTGTACAGCTGACTTCTGGTATGGCAATGATCGTACGCGCAGAACACTTGCAGTTCTGAAACGGAGGCCAGACCCTGGCATGAACAAACTCTTTAAGCGTACGGCGGTCGCTAGTCTGTTGTTTCTTGCAGGTAGCGCACTGGCCGTCGAAAATATCACGCGTGCCGATCAAATCCCGCAGTTAAAGGAAGAGACTCAGCACGCTACAGTGAGTGAGCGTGTCACATCACGCTTTACTCGCTCGCATTACCGTCAGTTTGATCTGGATGAAAATTTTTCCGCAAAAATTTTCGATCGCTATCTAAACCTTCTCGACTATAGCCACAACGTACTGCTTGCCAGCGACGTTGAGCAGTTTGTGTCGCGCAAGAAGCTGATAGGCGATGAATTGCGCACCGGCAAACTGGACGTCTTTTACGATCTCTACAATCTGGCCCAAAAACGTCGTTTTGAACGTTATCAATACGCGTTGAAGGTGCTGGAAAAGCCGATGGATTTCACAGGGAATGACACTTTCAACGTTGATCGCAGCAAATCGCCGTGGCCGACCAGCGTTGCAGAGTTAAATACCCTGTGGGATAGCAAAGTTAAGTTTGATGAACTGAGCCTGAAGCTGACCGGTAAAACCGATCAGGAAATTCGTGAAACGCTGACCAAGCGTTATCAGTTCGCGATTCGCCGTTTGGCTCAATCCAACAGCGAAGATGTTTTCTCGCTGGCGATGACTGCCTTTGCCCACGAAATCGACCCGCACACCAACTATTTGTCGCCGCGTAATACGGAACAATTCAATACCGAAATGAGTTTATCTCTGGAAGGTATTGGTGCCGTGTTGCAGATGGACGATGACTATACGGTAATTAACTCGATGGTTGCGGGTGGCCCGGCTGCGAAAAGCAAAGCGATTACCGTCGGTGATCGCATTGTCGGCGTAGGCCAAACCGGTAAAGCGATGATCGATGTCATTGGCTGGCGTCTTGATGACGTTGTTGCGTTGATCAAAGGGCCGAAAGGCAGCAAAGTTCGCCTGGAAATCTTGCCTGCTGGCAAAGGCACCAAAACGCGCATCGTAACATTAACGCGTGAACGTATCCGTCTTGAAGACCGCGCAGTTAAACTGACGATTAAAACGGTCGGCAAAGACAAAGTGGGCGTGCTGGATATTCCTGGTTTCTACGTTGGCCTGACGGATGACGTCAAAGTTCAGCTGCAGAAAATGGAAAAACAGAACGTTAAGAGTGTGATTATTGATTTACGCTCTAACGGCGGCGGGGCATTAACCGAAGCTGTTTCACTTTCTGGTTTGTTCATTCCAGGTGGCCCTGTTGTTCAGGTTCGTGATAACAACGGCAAAGTGCGCGAAGACAGCGATACTGACGGTGTGGTGTATTACAAAGGCCCGCTGGTGGTGATGGTTGACCGTTTCAGTGCTTCTGCCTCTGAGATCTTCGCTGCAGCAATGCAGGATTATGGCCGCGCGCTGATTGTCGGCGAACCTACCTTTGGTAAAGGTACTGTTCAGCAATACCGTTCATTGAACCGTATCTACGATCAGATGTTGCGCCCGGAATGGCCAGCATTAGGCTCTGTGCAATACACCATCCAGAAGTTCTACCGTATTAATGGCGGCAGTACTCAGCGTAAAGGTGTGACGCCAGACGTCATGATGCCAACAGGTACTGAAGAGACAGAAACCGGCGAGAAGTTTGAAGACAATGCACTCCCGTGGGATAGCATTAACGCGGCGACTTACGTTAAGTCCGGCGACTTGTCTTCGTTTGAGCCGCAGTTGCTGAAACTCCATCAGGACAGAATTGCAGCCGATCCAGAGTTCCAGTACATCATGAAGGACATTGCTCGCTTCAATGCCCTGAAAGAGAAGCGCAATATCGTCTCTCTGAATCTTGCTCAACGTGAGAAAGAAAACCAGGAAGATGATGCCACGCGACTGGCACGTGTTAACGATCGCTACAAGCGAGAAGGCAAAGCGCCGTTGAAGAAACTGGACGATTTGCCGAAGGATTATCAAGAACCTGATCCGTATCTTGATGAAACGGTACACATTGCGCTGGACCTTGCGAAAATGCAGCAAGATAAACCAGCCGAGCAACCGGCTCCTGCTAAGTAACCCCCAACGGGCACAAAATTTTGTGCCCGTTTTTTTTACCTCTATCAAGCCGCGTAAACCTACCTCTCCTTAAATGTAAAGTTATGTATTATTAACCACTTGGACACGATGAATGCTTGAAAATGGCAGGCTTGCCCCTACGATGTGGGGTAACGCAGAATGCGTATTTTTAACCGAGGTAAAAAGAAAATTATGATGCGTATCGGGCTTTTCCTGTTGACCAACCTTGCGGTCATGGTCGTTTTCGGGCTAGTGCTAAGCCTGACGGGGATCCAGTCGAGCAGCGTACAGGGTCTGATGATCATGGCGGTGTTGTTTGGCTTTGGCGGTTCAATCATCTCATTGCTGATGTCCAAATGGATGGCGCTTCGTTCAGTCGGTGGGGAAGTGATTGAGCAACCACGTAACGAAACTGAGCGCTGGCTGATGGAAACGGTTCGCCAGCAGTCACAGCAGGCGGGTATCGCCATGCCACAGGTGGCTGTTTACCATGCGCCAGACATCAACGCGTTCGCAACCGGCGCACGTCGTAATGCATCACTGGTTGCGGTAAGTACAGGCCTGTTGCAGAACATGAGCCGTGATGAAGCGGAAGCGGTTATCGCTCACGAAATTAGCCATATCGCGAACGGTGACATGGTCACGATGACCCTTATTCAGGGCGTGGTGAACACCTTCGTCATCTTCATTTCTCGTATCATCGCGCAGGTTGCCTCTGGCTTCTTGTCCGGAAACAGAGATGAAGGTGAAAGCAACAATGGCAACCCGTTCGTTTATTTTGCGATTGCGACAGTACTGGAGCTGGTATTCGGTATCCTGGCGAGCATTATCACGATGTGGTTCTCGCGCCACCGTGAATTCCATGCTGATGCCGGTTCTGCAAAATTGGTTGGTCGTGAAAAAATGATTGCCGCTTTGCAGCGCCTGAAAACCAGCTATGAACCGCAAGAAGCCAGCAGCATGATGGCGTTTTGCATCAATGGTAAGGCTAAGTCAATGAGCGAATTGTTCATGACCCACCCGCCGTTGGATAAGCGTATTGAAGCGCTGCGTAATGGTGAATACCTGAAGTAGGAATAAATTGAGTTAAAAAGGCGTGCCATCGCTGGCACGCCTTTTTTTATGCCTGTGGGAGTCGAGACTGAGACATCCGTAAGCTACTGACAATGGCGGCGACAGTGGCAAAACTGCCAGCCAGCAATAACGAGGCGTGCGTTCCGTGAGTGGTGAACAAATTAAACATCAGAGCTACCAAGGCCGCGCCGCAACTCTGGCCGAGTAACCGAGCGGTGCCTAACATGCCGCTGGCACCACCGCTGCGGTGACGCGGAGCGGAAGAGATAATGGTGTGATTGTTTGGTGACTGGAACAAACCAAAACCGGCACCACACAAAACCATGCGCCAGATGATATCAATATCCGACGGGTTATGAGGCAACATTGCCAGCGCAAACAAACCGCAACCCATCACGGCTAAACCAATCCCACCAAGCAGCCCCGCATGCACTCGTTCAATTAAATGTCCCGCAATGGGAGCCATGATCATCGTCGCAATCGGCCAGGGAGTGAGTAGCAGGCCGGTTTCCACTTCACTGCGTCCTAGCGTCGATTGTAGAAAGAAGGGGAGCGAAACCATGGCGAGCATCTGCGCCGCAAAGGAACAGACTGACGTCCCAATAGACAGCGAAAATATCGGAATACGCAGTAAATCGACTGGCAATAAAGGGAAGGGAAGAGTCAGTTGTCGGCGGACAAAGAAGAACCCGATCACGGCTAGCGCAGCCAGCTCTCCGAGAATCAGCCAACCCGATTGCCCTTGGGCAAAACCGCTTATCGCTGAGATGAGCAAACCAAACGTTAGAGCATTCATAATGGCGCTGGGTATGTCGAAGCGCTGGCCCTGTGATTTTTGTTGGTTTGGTGGCAGAAAACGCATGGCCAGGATGAGAGCAACGATGCCGATCGGAACGTTAATCAAAAACAACCATTTCCATGATGCAACCGACAAAATAGCGGCGGCAATAGTTGGCCCGGCAGCAGATGAAACGGCAACAATAAACGAGTTAATTCCCATACCACGGCCAAGGTATTTTTGTGGATAAATAAGCCGAATGAGCGCGGTATTAACGCTCATTAATGCCGCACCGCCAAATCCCTGGAGTACACGTGCAAATGTCAGCATGGGTAACGAATTTGATAACGCGCAAAAAAGGGAAGTCATGCAGAACAGAATTAATCCGCACTGATATACCCGGCGATAACCAAATATATCCCCCAGGAACGACATAGAAAGTAACGAAACAATTATCGCAATTTGGTAACTGTTCACAATCCAGATGGATTCTGCCGGGCTGGCATTAAGTTCTCGGGCAATGGTGGGAAGGGCGACGTTTGCGATTACGCCATCAAGTACGGCCATGGTTATACCTAACGCAATGGCTAAAATAGCACCATAGCGCTGCGGCAATGGCAGCCCATCAGCAAGGGTTTTATCCATAGGAATGTTTGACTTCACGAGGCGATATTCGAAGAGAAATAATAATAGCACTAAATTTACGGGATATGTCGCAGATTTGTAACGAAATAGAATAGATTCATTGCGATGACATGGTAGTCAACTTATACTAAAAACCGGTTCTGATTTTTATAAAACAAATGCGATCGAGGTGATTTAATGGCAATCGCAGATCTGGATAAACAACCTGATTCTGTCTCTTCTGTCCTGAAAGTTTTTGGCATCTTACAGGCTCTTGGCGAAGAACGCGAAATTGGTATCACTGAATTATCGCAACGCGTAATGATGTCAAAAAGCACCGTCTATCGCTTTTTGCAGACAATGAAATCCCTGGGTTATGTGGCGCAGGAAGGCGAATCCGAAAAGTACTCGCTGACGCTGAAGCTATTTGAGTTGGGCGCACGTGCGTTGCAAAACGTTGATTTGATTCGCAGTGCGGACATTCAGATGCGCGAGTTGTCGCGTCTGACTAAAGAAACCATCCACCTGGGTGCGTTGGATGAAGACAGTATTGTCTATATCCACAAAATTGATTCCATGTACAACCTGCGCATGTATTCGCGCATTGGTCGTCGTAATCCGCTCTATAGTACTGCGATTGGTAAAGTTCTGCTGGCCTGGCGTGACCGCGAAGAAGTGCGTGAAATTCTTGCTGATGTGGAATACACACGTAGCACTGAACGCACAATTACCAGCACTGATGAATTGCTGAAAGTGCTGGATACCGTTCGCGAGCAGGGCTATGGCGAAGATAATCAGGAACAAGAAGAAGGTCTGCGCTGTATCGGCGTACCGGTATTCGACCGTTTCGGTGTTGTCATTGCAGGGTTGAGTATTTCATTCCCGACATTACGTTTCTCTGAAGACAGACTTCATGAATATGTGGCGATGCTTCATGATGCCGCTCGTACTATTTCTGAACAAATGGGTTATCACGAATATCCATTCTGATGAAATAATCAACGCCGCGTAATAGCGGCGTTTTTCATTCAGCTTCTTTACTGACCGTTGTCGATAACTTCGGCACTTTTGCGCAATATCGGGCAATCAGTAAGCCCTATAATCCCGCTATTGCTATGTATAAACTGGGCTGTGGTTATATTTCGTGCAGTAAGATATTTGCACTGCAAACCCAGACCCGCAACATTTTCCTGGCTTCCAATCAGAACGCCGTATCCTGAGAGCAGCAAGCCTATCCACAGAAGCGCTATTATGATTATCGCGCGAATCACCCTACGCATATATGCCTCTTATTAATAGGTTAATAGACTGCTAAGCGTAACGGATGAGGTTGCTGTAGCAATATGATGATTCTTAAATAAGATATGCGCTGATGTTACGCAATGTTTAAGATGCCTATGCCAAACTTATCTTTAAATTGTTACGAGGTGGAGAGAGTAGTGAGAAAGTACAGATGGTTCATTTTGGCTGCGGTTTTGTTCATCTGCCTGCTGCTGTGGACCCAAATGGTCAATGTGATGTGCGATCAAGATGTACAATTCTTCAGCGGCATTTGCACGATTAATAAATTTATCCCCTGGTAGTGTCTTTTTATCAGCAGGAGGCTTACCTTGTGCCGTGGCAAGTGTAGAATACGGGTTTTGCTGAGGTGGTAAGATGAACGAATTAAGTGTTGGCGCGTTAAATATCGCGTCTTTGACAGTGTCTCTGGTTGTTCTGATCATCGGTCTCGTGATTTGGTTTTTTGTTAACCGAGCGAGCAGCCGTACTAATGAGCAGATTGAGCTGCTGGAAGAGCTGTTGGATCAACAAAAGCGCCAGAATGCGCTGTTACGCCGTTTGTGCGAAGCGAACGAGCCGGAAGTTGTGAAGGAAGAAGTTGAAGCTGTTAAGAAAGAAGACGACGAAGAAGATGATTTTATTCGTCTGGTCGCTGAGCGCTAATCCAGGTACTCGCACCCCTGCTTTGATCCCTTAAAATCTCATCACCAATTCGACGGTTTTCGTCATCTGGAACCCCATTTCGCGAAAACCGGGTGATGTGAGCCTGTGCTAAAAGAACGCTAAGATTCCCCGGATACATTTCATGAAGCTAACGCTGCAGGTTGTTGTTCAATTTCTAGACTTATCGGAATCAATGTTTAAAACAGCCTAAAAATCCTAAAGCGATATTTAGCGCAACGCTAAGACGTTTATATTAGTTGATGAATATAGCGAAACGTTTTTATTGCTTCATTGTGAAGCAGCGTGTCATTAAACTTTCATTATTTTGGTGCAATATAAACAATTAATCGCTCAAGCTTTATTCACCCAGTCATTTCTCCTATTTAACTATCCAGACTTGTTGATTTTTTGGTACGACAACATTGTTCATTTTTTGAATAGCTATGCTAAAAAAATCATAAAGATAATGTCACATCATCGAATTTTTGACACTTCGCCTGGACGAATAGATCTCTTTGGGCTATGGTAAAAACGTTGTTTACGTTCTTCAAACTAATGTCCGGAATCATCATTGTTCAATGTTAATTCTATGCATTTATTGTGCATTTCATTTTCATTAACAATAAGGGTTTCGGAATTTGTGCGACAGATCGATACATACCGAAAAATGGCTTGCCATTGATTGCGTAGTATGTGATAACACTTTGGGTTAAACGAGGTACAGTTCTGTTTATGTGTGGCATTTTCAGTAAAGAAGACCTGAGTAAACACGTTGTCGTTGAATACCGCTTCTCTGCCGAGCCTTATATTAGTGCCTCATGCAGTAATGTCTCTGTTTTAGCTAAGTTATGCCTGCGGGCGAAGAAAACAATCTAAGGAATTTTGCAAAATGGCAAAGATTAAAGGTCAAGTTAAGTGGTTCAACGAGTCTAAAGGTTTTGGCTTCATTACTCCTGCTGACGGCAGCAAAGACGTGTTCGTACACTTCTCTGCAATCCAGGGTAACGGCTTCAAAACTCTGGCTGAAGGCCAGAACGTTGAGTTCGAAATCCAGGACGGCCAGAAAGGCCCTGCAGCGGTTAACGTAACTGCTATCTAATTCCGTTGAATTAGACCTGGCGCGAATAACGCCAAATTCTGATAAAAGCCCCGCTCTTGTAGCGGGGCTTTTTCGTGTTTGATACTTAATCATTGTTTTTCTAAGTGTTTCTGTATCATCTCGCCAGTTATGTCTTGTAGCAAAGCAGCGCATCTTGTAGCACTGTTCCTGTCTGGTTACTTTCCTCATTATGTTTAAATTTTCAATCGCTTAGTTGTCGTTAAGGATTGGATGTGAGAAAAATCGCTCCTGGAATCGTGGGGAATTTTATTCAGTGGCGTTTTGCTCTGCTTTGCATCGCTATCTTCATGTGTCTGGTGTTTTTGCTTGGAAGAGTCGCGTGGTTACAAATCATCTCGCCAGACAATCTGGTCAAGCAAGAAGACATGCGTTCCCTACGCGAAGAAGCCGTGGTTGTACCGCGTGGGATGATTGAAGATCGTAGCGGACGTCCATTAGCAGTAAGCGTTCCAGTTAAAGCTATCTGGGCCGATCCGAAAACGGTAATGAAAAAAGGTGGCGTTCAGATAAGCAGCCGCTGGCAAGCGCTGGCGACAACGCTAAACATGCCACTTAATGACATCGCCGCCCGCATTCGTCGTAATCCCGCCGATCGATTTATCTATCTCGCACGCCAACTCGACCCACAGCAAGCGCAATATATCGAGAGTTTGAAACTGCCTGGAATTTTCCTGCGTGATGAATCCCGCCGTTTTTATCCAGCAGGTCACGTCGCTGCGAATTTGCTCGGATTTACAAACATCGACGACCAGGGAATTGAAGGGGTTGAGAAGAGTTTTAATCGCCAGTTGACCGGTAAGGCGGGCGAAAGATTAGTCCGCAAAGACCGGCACGGCCACGTTATTGAGAATATAACGGAAACTGCAGCTACTCCTGCCCATAACCTGATGCTCAGTATTGATGAGCGTTTGCAAACTGTTACCGAAGATGCGCTAAGCAATGCCGTTTCATGGAACAAAGCTGAATCTGCCGCTGCCGTTATTCTGGATGTTAATACCGGTGAAGTATTGGCAATGGCGAGCTGCCCAACGTTTAACCCGAACAATCGCGAAGGCGCCACGCTTAACGAATTTCGCAATCGCGCCATTAGTGACACTTTTGAACCGGGTTCAACGGTTAAACCGATGGTAGTTATGACGGCTTTGCAGCAGGGGATCGTTCAACCCGACAGCGTAATAGATACCCACCCTTATATTATTGATGGGCATCGTATTCGCGACGTGGGTTACTACCCGCAACTGACGCTAACCGGTATTTTGCAAAAATCGAGCGACACGGGTGTGTCACGCCTTTCTCTGGCTATGCCTATTCAGAAACTACTGGATACCTACAAAAACTTTGGCTTTGGCATGCCGACGGGATTGGGTCTGACCGGGGAAAGTAGCGGCCTGCTGCCGCATCGCAGATTTTGGGGGGAACTGGATCGCGCCACGTTTTCTTTCGGCTACGGTTTAATGGTCACGCCACTGCAACTGGCCCACGTTTACGCCACTATCGGCAGCTACGGCATTTCCCGGCCGCTTTCAATCACGCGTGTTGATCCGCCCGTTGTCGGGCAACGAGTCATGTCGGAAGCTATTGCTCACCAGGTTGAACATATGATGGAAAGCGTTGCTTTGCCTGGCGGCGGTGGGGTAAAAGCAGCCGTGCGTGGCTATCGTGTAGCGATTAAAACAGGGACGGCGAAGAAAATTGGCGACGACGGAAAATATATCAATAAATACATCGCTTACACCGCAGGCGTTGCGCCTGCAAGTAACCCACGCTTTGCGCTGGTGGTGGTGATTAACGATCCTGAAAACGGCGCGTATTACGGTGGGGCGGTATCAGCCCCCGTATTCAGCCAGATCATGAGCGATGTGCTGCGACTGGAAAATATCGAGCCTGATGGTTTACCCGCTGGGAACGAAAATGTCACAGTGTTAAACAAGTCCTCTGGAGATAACTCCGCAGGTTAGTGGCTTTTCGAAACGGGGCGTTTAGCGTTACACTTGCGCCCTTTACGATTGCCCGGAGTTTCTATGTCTTATCTTTGCCCGCTATGTCACGCGCCCCTTGTTCCTGAAGGGCGGAGCTTTGTTTGCCCGCAAGGTCATCAATTCGATAAGGCAAAAGAGGGATATGTGAATTTGCTGCCCGTTCAGCATAAGCGTTCTAAAGATCCGGGTGATAGCAGTGAAATGATGCAGGCGCGCAGAGCTTTTCTTGATGCCGGGCACTATCAGCCGCTGCGCGATACCATTTGTCAGATTTTAGAACAGGCCGCGCCTGCAACATTGCTGGATATCGGTTGTGGGGAAGGGTATTACACCGCCGGGTTTGCGGAGATCGCCGCAAAACAAAATGGGACTACTTGGGGATTAGACGTCGCAAAAGTAGCAATCCGCTATGCGGCAAAGCGCTATCCGCAAGTACATTTTTGCGTGGCTTCAAGCCACCGTTTGCCCTTCGACGATAATAGCCTTGATGCCGTGGTGCGTATTTTTGCCCCGTGTAAAGCTGAAGAGTTAGCGCGAGTGGTTAAACCTGGTGGCGTTGTGATTACGGCAACTCCAGGGCCGCGACACCTGATGCAGCTTAAAGGCCTAATCTATGACAACGTGATGTTACACAGCGCGGAGTCCGAGTCTTTACCGGGGTTCATTGCCGAGCAAACGCAACAAATTGGTTGGCCGATGACGTTAAAGGGAGATGAGGCGGTGGCTTTGTTGCAGATGACGCCGTTTGCCTGGCGTGCTCGCCCTGAAGTCTGGCAAGCACTAACCGCTGAAACGGCATTTAATTGTGAGACAGATTTTGTGATTCGTGTCTGGCGTCGCGAAGATCAGCTCAACGCGCTGAAATGACCGTAAAGAATCTGGCAGCCAATTCCGATTAGCACGACACCGCCGAGGATCTCGGCGCGTTTGCCCAGCAGCGGGCCGATAAAACGGCCCAGCATCATACCCAGCGTGGACATGATCATGGTCGCGCAGCCAATCGCTAGCGCAGTTTCGATAATATTGACCTGCAGAAAAGCCAGACCCACGCCGACTGCCATGGCATCCAGACTGGTGGCGATTGCGGTGGTGACTAATAACCAGAATCCATGACGTTGAAGCTTAGGTGCTTCTTCATCATCGTTGCCGCGCACCCCTTCATAAATCATTCGAATGCCAAGAAACACCAGCAAGATGAAAGCAACCCAATGATTCCATTCCAGCACCACCTGGCTTGCCAAAAGCCCCAAACACCAGCCAATAAGCGGGGTGATTGTTTCGATGACGCCAAAGATAAGGCCAGTGCGTAATGCTTCTGAAAACTTAGGTTTATGGAGTGAGGCACCTTTCCCGATTGATGCAGCAAATGCATCCATCGACATGCCGAAAGCGAGAATAATTGTTGCGGAGAGATTCATTAAAACGCCTCAGTTGGGAATATCCATATACACGCAATCCATCCCCAACTAAAACGATGGCTACGTGCCTATGGTCTCGCCTACTCAGCATCTGAGTCGTACATGCCACGTTATATTTCTGATTAAAAAATCTATTTAAACCAGTAACGAGTATGTTGACATGTACATTTTCGCAATCGCGAAAATCGGCTACTCCCCAACGACGGGCGCAACCTTAACATATTTTTCAAAGATAAAACAATTATTGAAAGCTATTATTGTTGACTTTTAAATGATAACGATTTTCATTTGCCTCGTCAGGTAATCAAAGCGTTAAAATAAAAGCACACTAACTGTGCGAAATAGCATCGGCTATATTTATGTGCTGTACAAAAAATATAGGAATATAGTCTTTGCTATTTCTATAATTTACTGATTATTAACCATTAATTTATAAATTCTTTCCAGGTCATCAATATCTTTGACCCGAATAAGCAAACGGCGTTGTTCCAATTGCATCACCAGTACACCATCTTCAGATAAATTCATTTCTTTAATACGGGAGTATAAAATCCACACGTTTGCAAAGAAGAAACCTTCTGATTTGAATAGCAGTTTAGGCTGGCGAATCCATGAAATATAAATAGCTAATAAAGCCAGAGCAGATAATAACCAGGTGGTGAGCGCAGTGCCATTGGTGGTGACGTTGTTGTAGATGAGGATTACGACCAGGCCAACGAAGATGCTGCTGTCGATACGATTACGGCGTAGTAGGGTGATTTTTAACAGGGTTTTGCCCTTGAGCTTATCCATAATGAATTCATCATAAATGGCCCAGCCAAGCAACAGCACGATAAATACCAGTAGAACGACATCTGTTAACGTCATGACACCTCCCAAAATAAAAAACCGGGGGCAGGCCCCCGGTTGTACTCAAATGCTCAAATTACAGACCCAGCAGGCCGATGGCATAACCGACGATACCGATAACGAAGAAGCCCATGATGATCCACAGCGCGTTGACTTTCTTACGCAGCAGCCACATACAAGCAAACGTTAACAGCAACGGTACAAGGCCAGGCATCAACTGATCAAGAATGGTTTGAACGGTGGTCACTTTAACTGCGCCAGTCTGGTCGGTTATCTTCGACACAACCAGCGGTATATTAACGTGCGTCCACTTGTTAACCAACGCCCCCATGACAAAGAGGCCGAGAATTGACGCCCCCTCTGTCAGTTTTTGCAGGAAGCCGCCGCCCATATCTTTAACGATATCAATACCTTTACGGTAGCCGTAAGCCACACCATAGTAACGGGTCAGCAAACGAACGGCATTGAACAGGATGAAGAACAGCAGTGGCCCAAGCAGGCTACCGCTCATCGCGATACCGGCACCCAGCGCTGCGAATACTGGACGTACAGTACCCCAGAAGATTGGGTCACCGACACCGGCCAGCGGCCCCATCAAACCAACTTTGATACCGTTGATGGCACCATCGTCAATTTCTGCACCATTTGCACGTTGCTCTTCCATCGCAAGGGTAACGCCCAGAACGGGAGCCGCTACATATGGATGGGTGTTAAAGAATTCCAGGTGGCGTTTAATCGCTTGTTTACGCGCATCGTTATTCTCAGGATACAGGCGTTTGATGGCCGGAA
>Ga0160438_1000198_pt1 | contig 21303 bp, 21 predicted proteins | sample HID1975K_E0MG_FD_108203 | JGI IMG/M metagenome (GOLD analysis project Ga0160438, IMG submission 108203) | Enriched soil microbial communities from UW Madison campus, WI, USA - HID1975K_E0 MG | ecosystem: Environmental > Terrestrial > Soil > Unclassified | place: USA: Madison, Wisconsin...
CCATGATTTGCGGCACTATTGGTGAGTATCACGAGCATTTCTCCGTGGTGGAAAAACTGTTCGGCTACCGTGAAGGCGTGAAAGCCGCCGGGGCGATGAACGCACTGTTGCTGCCAAGTGGTAACACCTTTATTGCAGATACCTATGTGAATGACGATCCATCGCCGGAGGAGCTGACTGAAATCACGTTGTTGGCGGCGGAAACGGTGCGTCGTTTTGGTATTGAGCCAAAAGTCGCGCTGCTTTCACATTCCAACTACGGTTCTTCCGATTCAAAAGCCGCCTGCAAAATGCGTGCGACGCTTGAAATGGTGCGTGCGCGTGCGCCTGAGTTGGAAATCGACGGTGAAATGCACGGTGACGCCGCGCTGGTGGAAAGCATCCGTAACGATCGTATGCCAGACAGCCCGCTGAAAGGTTCGGCAAATATTCTGATCATGCCAAACGTCGAAGCGGCGCGTATCAGCTACAACTTGCTGCGTGTTTCCAGTTCTGAAGGGGTTACTGTTGGGCCAGTATTGATGGGCGTGGCGAAACCGGTGCATGTATTAACACCGATTGCGTCTGTTCGTCGTATTGTGAATATGGTCGCGCTGGCGGTGGTTGAGGCGCAGACGGTTCCGCTTTAAGTATCGGACGCCCTCATCCCGGCCTTCTCCCCCAGGAGAAGGGGAGAATCGGACCACTCCCTCTCCCTCAGGGAGAGGGTTGGGGTGAGGGTTGTTTTAAACCCAATCTTTAACCGGCAAGAAATCACGATACAAGGCAGCCTCCGGGCAGCCTTCTTCTGGCTGATAGTTATATTCAAAACGTACCAGCGGCGGCATCGACATTAAAATCGACTCGGTACGCCCGCCCGTCTGTAAACCAAACAGCGTTCCACGATCCCACACCAGATTAAATTCCACATAACGGCCACGGCGATAAAGCTGGAAATCACGCTCGCGCTCGCTCCACGGCAAAGATTTGCGACGTTCAACAATCGGCAGATACGCATCCAGATAACCGTTTCCTACGGCCTGCATAAAGCTGAAGCAATGGTCGAAATTCGGGGTGTTCAGATCGTCAAAGAACAAGCCGCCAATGCCACGCTGTTCATTGCGATGCTTAATAAAGAAGTAATCGTCACACCATTTTTTGTAACGAGGGAACACGTCGTCACCAAACGGCTGGCACAAGTCATGCGCCGTTTTATGCCAGTGAATCGCATCTTCTTCAAAACCGTAAAACGGCGTTAAATCAAAACCGCCGCCAAACCACCACACCGGATCACAGCCCGGCTTTTGCGCAATGAAAAAACGCACGTTAGCGTGGCTGGTGGGAATGTACGGATTGAGCGGATGCACAACTAACGACACGCCCATCGCTTCAAAACTACGCCCGGCGAGTTCCGGGCGATGAGCGGTGGCGGATGCTGGCATGGCATCACCATGCACGTGGGAGAAATTAACGCCCGCTTGCTCAAAGATATTCCCACCGCGCAACACCCGACTGCGCCCGCCGCCACCGCCTTCGCGTTGCCAGGTGTCTTCTTCAAACGTGGCACCGTCAACCTGGCTTAGTTGCTGGCAAATGGTGTCCTGCAATTGCAGCAGGAATTGTTTTACGGCGTGAATGTCGGGTGAGTTCATAGGGTTCAACGTTTTTTGCTGTGAGCTTTCTGGTTATCAAACCAATGGAAGTAACTAATGATGCCTGAGGCAATGGCGCTGGCAATTTTCTGACGGAACGCCGGGGTGCCTAACAACTTTTCTTCACCGGGATTGGTGATAAAAGAAGTCTCCACCAGTACAGACGGAATGGACGGTGATTTCAATACCACGAATGCCGCCTGTTCGGTGTTACGACTATGCAGCTTATGCACCGGCTTGATTTGCTTGAGGATATGCGAGCCAAGCGTCAGGCTATTTTTAATGGTATCGGTTTGTACCAGGTCGAACAGCACCTGCTGGAGATACTGATCTTTGTGTTTTACCTTGCTGCCCGCCACATCATCGGCGGCGTTTTCTTTGTCAGAAAGGTATTTTGCCATCGCGCTACTGGCTCCGCGATTGGAAAGGGCAAACACCGACGCACCGGCAGCGGATGGGTTTGTAAAACCATCGGCATGAATCGACATAAACAAATCGGCACCGTGTTTATGGGCGATTTCAACGCGATCGTACAGCGGGATGAATTCATCGCTGGTGCGTGTGAGTTTGGCCTCTATCCCATTGCTTTTAAGAATGTTTCTTACATTTTTTGCAATGGCCAGAACGACATGCTTTTCTTTGGAACCATTGTGCCCAATCGCGCCGGTATCAATCCCGCCGTGGCCTGGGTCAAGCATCACTACTCTGCGGGCACCCGATTTTTTGGTCGGTTTACTGTGATTAGTGGTGGTTTTAAGGGGTTTAGTCTCGGAGCTGGCCAAAGCCTTGTTTACGCCCGTTAACGTTAAGGCAGCCAAACCAGTAAGCAGTAACTGGCGGCGGGTGGTCAGGTGCGTCAGTGATTTAATTTTGCTCATGCGGCTAATATTTTTATCTTAAAAATTTCTGATAGGCATTTATAGCGTATCGCTAAACGGTAAACGACAAGCATTTTCCTGAAATGATTATCTTTTCATTTCAATAAATGAATGAGAGGGAAGTATGCCATTTTTTACCCACTTTTGCGGCAGATATTGGCTAAACGCCAAGTTAACGCCATAATCAGGTTTTTAGACTTTCAGGTGGCTAATACCATGGAAATACGTGTTTTTCGCCAGGATGATTTCGAAGAAGTCATTACGCTTTGGGAACGTTGCGACTTACTGCGTCCGTGGAACGATCCTGAAATGGATATTGAACGCAAACTCAATCATGACGCCGATCTGTTTTTAGTGGCTGAAGTGGGCGGTGAGGTTGTTGGCTCATTAATGGGCGGCTACGACGGACACCGCGGCTCTGCTTATTATCTCGGTGTGCATCCAGAATATCGGGGGCGCGGTATCGCCAATGCGCTGTTAAGCCGACTTGAGAAAAAGCTTATCGCCCGCGGTTGCCCAAAAATTCATATCATGGTGCGCGAAGAAAACGACCTGGTGATTGGCATGTATGAGCGCCTTGAATACGAGCAGCAGGATGTGGTTTTACTCGGCAAACGTTTGATTGAAGATCAAGAATATTAATGCCTTATCTATATCCACCTTCGGATTACGATACACACGGTAATCTGAAAACACCCTTTTTGTTTTGGTGCATCCTCCTGTTGCAGGCGCGAACCTGGTTTGTGTTAGTGCTGGCGGCGGCGTCCCGTCAACAGGGCGATGCCATTCTCGGTGTGTTCTACCCCGACCGCGACAATTTTTGGTATGGGCTTTTGCCCGGTGTTCCTGCGGCCCTGGCCTTCATGATTAGCGGTCGTCGCCATTTGTATCTGCGATTATGGTCAGCCTGGCGTTGGGTGTTAATCGCCGCGCAGGCGGGCGTTTTGGCCTGGCAACTTTGGTTGTTATGGCAGGGGGAAGAACTCACGCCGGTGACGTTAGCGCTGCTGATTGCCGATATTTTTGCCCTGTGGTGGTTGTGTACCAGCCGCCGATTACACGATTACTTCACCCTTAGCCGTGAATAACCTGGCACTTTTGGGAAAGTTTGCACTCCAAAGCGCGTACCCATGCTTAATAAAGGAATTTCTGATGAAAACTCTGCGCCTGATGCTAGTAGGGCTGCCACTGCTTCTGAGCGGTTGTTCGACGCTGTCTTCTGTCAACTGGTCTGCGGCAAATCCCTGGAACTGGTTTGGTTCATCGCTTGAAGTAAGCGAGCAAGGAGTGGGTGAGTTAAATGCCAGCACGCCGATGGATGAAAAGGCCGTCAGCAGTGCCTTGAATGACAATTATCGTCTGCGCAGCGGTATGAAAACCGATAACGGCGAAATTGTCCGTTTCTATGAAGCGATGGACGATAAAACCGTGATGGTTATCGTCAACGGCGAGAAGGGCACAGTAAGCCGCGTCGAAGTGCTAGACACCGCAATTGAAACAGCAAGTGGCGTGAAAATCGGTACGCCATTTAGCGACCTGTACGACAAAGCATTTGGCGCGTGTGTCAAAGGGACTGGAGATGATAGCGAAAGTGTTGAGTGTAAGGCTAAAGACAGCCAGCATATCAGCTACATTTTTAGCGGCGAATGGCATGGCGGGCAGGAGTTGATGCCGTCTGACGATACGCTCAAAACCTGGAAGATCAGTAAAATTATCTGGCGTCGATAAAAATAGCCGTTGGCTTGCGCCTTCTCAAGAAGGCGCTGCCGGAATTGGGTATCATAAGGGAATAAACGCCACGTAGAGTGGCGTGTGTTTTTTAGGAGGATTCATGTCTCGTGTTCAATCTGGCATTCTGCCAGAACATTGTCGCGCCGCCGTTTGGCTGGAAGCGAGCATTCAGGGCGATTTCGATGCCATTCGCCAGGGCTGCAAAACCTTTAATCAATCGCTCAGTGCGCTTCAGGATAAATTCCCGGATGCTAATTTAGGCGCGGTGGTGGCGTTTGGTCACGACTTATGGCGCGATTTAAGCGGTGGCGTGGGTGCAGCCGAGCTGAAAAACTTTGCTCCGATGGGCAAAGGCCTGGCTCCAGCGACTCAGCATGATGTGATGATCCACATTCTTTCTCTGCGCCATGATGTGAATTTCACTCTGGCGCAAGCGGCGCTGGCTGCATTTGGCGACGCGCTGAAAATTGAAGAAGAAATCCACGGTTTCCGCTGGGTTGAAGAACGCGACCTGAGTGGTTTCGTTGATGGCACTGAAAACCCGCAGGGCGAAGAGACTCGCCGTGAAGTGGCTGTGATTAACGACGGTGTGGATGCGGGCGGCAGCTACGTGTTTGTGCAGCGTTGGGAACATAATCTCAACCAGCTAAACCGCATGAGTGTTCACGATCAGGAAATGATTATTGGCCGTACTAAAGAGGCCAATGAAGAGATTGACGGTGACGAGCGTCCGGAAACGTCCCACTTAACCCGTGTCGATTTGAAAGAAAACGGCAAAGGGTTGAAGATTGTGCGCCAGAGCCTGCCGTACGGCACCGCCAGCGGCCCGCATGGCCTGTACTTCATCGCCTATTGCGCGCGTTTGCATAACATCGAACAGCAATTGCTGAGCATGTTTGGCGAAACCGACGGTAAGCGTGACGGCATGTTACGTTTTACTAAGCCCGTGACCGGTGGTTATTACTTCGCGCCTTCTTTAGATAAGCTTTTGAGCCTGTAGAGTAAAATGGTGGATGACGCTGGCGCTTGTCCACCCTACAACGGCTGTCATCTCCTCTGGCGCGTCACCCGCCGCGCCTGATTTTTGTCTTAGATCCCTTTCTTATTGCAAATCACCAAACGATATATAAAACCGTTACAGCTTTGACACTCGTTATAAATACACTGGTAACCATAAAGTTCGGCGGTTATCACATTTATAAGGGTGCCAAATGGTCAATACGTCAGTCAAAAAAGTCTGGAGTGCTCTGGTTGTTTCTGCGTTGCTGGCAGGTTCAGCTCACGCCACAGAACTGCTGAACAGCTCTTATGATGTGTCTCGCGAGCTGTTTGCTGCCCTGAATCCTGCTTTCCAGAAACAGTGGGCGGCGGAAAATAACGGCGACAAGCTGGTGATTAAACAATCTCATGCCGGGTCATCAAAACAGGCACTGGCGATTCTGCAAGGTTTAAAAGCTGACGTTGTAACTTATAACCAGGTTTCGGATGTACAGATCCTGCACGACAAAGGCAACCTGATCCCCGCTGACTGGCAGACCCGCTTACCCAACAACAGTTCGCCGTTTTATTCCACCATGGCGTTCCTGGTGCGCAAAGGTAACCCGAAAAATATCCACGACTGGAGCGATTTGGTTCGCCCGGATGTGAAACTGATTTTCCCGAATCCGAAAACTTCTGGTAACGCGCGCTACACCTATTTAGGTGCGTGGGGGGCGGCGAACAAAGCTGACGGTGGCGATAAAGCCAAAACCGAACAGTACATGACGCAGTTCCTGAAAAACGTTGAAGTGTTCGACACCGGTGGCCGTGGCGCTACGACGACATTTGTTGAGCGTAACCTCGGCGACGTGCTGATTAGCTTTGAGTCCGAAGTGAACAACATTCGTAACCAGTACGCCAAAGACGGCTACGAAGTCGTGGTGCCAAAGGTCAACATTCTTGCTGAATTCCCGGTGGCCTGGGTGGATAAAAACGTTAAAGCCAACGGCACCGAAAAAGCCGCGAAAGAATACCTGAACTTCCTGTACAGCCCGGCGGCACAAACAATCATCACTGACTATTACTACCGCGTGAATAACCCGGAAGTGATGGCGAAGCTGAAAGATAAATTCCCGCAGACCGACCTGTTCCGCGTGGAAGATGAATTTGGCGGCTGGCCGGAAGCGATGAAAACCCACTTTGCCAGTGGCGGTGAGTTCGATAAGTTGCTCGGCAAGGGGCGTGAGTAATGTTTGCTGTTGCTTCTAAACGGGTGCTGCCGGGCTTTACCTTAAGCCTCGGCACCAGTTTGCTGTTCGTCTGTTTGATTTTACTGCTGCCACTCAGTGCGCTGGTGATGCAGCTTTCTGAGATGACGCTGGCTCAGTATTGGGAAGTGATTACTAACCCGCAGGTGGTGGCAGCTTATAAAGTCACGCTGCTGTCGGCGGGGGTTGCATCAATCTTTAACGGCGCGTTCGGCATGCTGATGGCGTGGATTTTAACGCGTTATCAATTTCCCGGCCGCAGCCTGCTCGATGCTTTGATGGACTTGCCGTTTGCACTGCCAACGGCTGTTGCAGGTTTAACGCTGGCGGGGCTGTTTTCCGTTAACGGTTGGTATGGCGAGTGGTTGGCGCAGTTTGGCATCAAAGTGACTTACACCTGGTTGGGTATTGCAGTGGCAATGGCCTTTACCAGTATTCCGTTTGTGGTACGCACCATTCAGCCTGTGCTTGAAGAACTCGGGCCAGAATACGAAGAAGCTGCGGAAACTCTGGGCGCGACGCGCTGGCAGAGCTTCCGCCGCGTGATTTTACCGGAGCTTTCTCCGGCGTTAATGGCAGGCGTTGCGTTGTCATTCACCCGCAGTCTGGGGGAATTCGGTGCGGTGATTTTCATCGCCGGGAACATCGCCTGGAAAACCGAAGTCACCTCGCTGATGATTTTCGTGCGTTTGCAGGAGTTTGACTACCCGGCAGCCAGCGCAATTGCTTCGGTTATTCTCGCCGCGTCATTGCTGTTGTTGTTCACCATTAACACGTTGCAAAGCCGCTTTGGTCGGCGCGTGGTAGGTCACTGATGACGGACGTAACTGAATTGAAAAGCTATCGCCGTACCGGTTTTAACTGGGGAAAATGGGCGCTGATTGGTATCGGCGTGCTGATTTCGTTTTTGCTGCTGGTGGTGCCGGTCGCCTCAATTTTTGCGCAGGCATTCTCGAAAGGTTTGATGCCTGCGCTGAACAATATTGTCGACCCGGATATGCTGCACGCAATCTGGCTGACGGTCATGATTGCGCTGATTACCGTGCCGGTAAACCTGGTGTTCGGTATTTTGCTGGCCTGGCTGGTGACACGCTTTGATTTCCCTGGCCGCCAGTTGTTACTCACGCTGCTGGATATTCCATTTGCGGTTTCGCCAGTGGTTGCCGGCCTGGTTTACCTGTTGTTTTACGGTTCTAACGGCCCGCTGGCAGGCTTTATGGACGAACATAATATTCAGATTATGTTCGCCTGGCCGGGCATGGTGCTGGTGACAATTTTCGTCACCTGCCCGTTTGTGGTTCGCGAACTGGTGCCGGTGATGTTAAGCCAGGGCAGCCAGGAAGACGAAGCGGCAATTTTGCTGGGCGCGTCAGGATGGCAGATGTTCCGCCGCGTCACATTACCAAATATCCGTTGGGCGCTGCTTTACGGCGTGGTGTTAACCAATGCCCGCGCCATTGGCGAGTTTGGTGCGGTGTCGGTGGTATCCGGTTCTATTCGCGGCGAGACATTCTCGCTGCCGTTACAGATTGAATTGCTACAGCAGGATTACAATACTGTCGGTTCGTTTACCGCGGCGGCGTTGTTGACCCTGATGGCAATCGTTACGTTGTTCTTAAAGAGTGCGGTGCAGTGGCGTTTGAATAGCCAGGAAAAACGCCTGCAACAGGAGGGGAATCATGAGCATTGATATTACCAATATTAAGAAATCTTTTGGTCGCACCCAGGTGCTGAATGATATCTCGCTGGATATCCCTTCTGGTCAAATGGTGGCGCTTTTAGGCCCATCGGGTTCTGGCAAAACCACGCTGCTGCGTATTATTGCAGGGCTTGAGCACCAGAACAGCGGGCGTATTAGTTTCCATGGCACCGATGTCAGTCGAATTCATGCGCGTGAACGTAAAGTAGGGTTTGTATTCCAGCATTACGCGCTGTTCCGCCATATGACGGTGTTCGATAACATCGCTTTTGGTCTGACGGTGCTACCTCGCCGTGAACGCCCGTCGTCTGCGGTGATCAAACAAAAAGTCACCCGTTTGCTGGAGATGGTGCAGCTTTCCCATCTGGCGGATCGTTTCCCGGCACAGCTTTCTGGTGGTCAGAAACAGCGTGTCGCGCTGGCCCGTGCGTTAGCCGTTGAGCCGCAGATTCTGCTGCTCGATGAGCCATTTGGCGCGCTGGATGCGCAAGTGCGTAAAGAGCTACGCCGCTGGCTGCGCCAGTTACATGAAGAATTGAAGTTCACTAGCGTGTTTGTTACGCACGACCAGGAAGAAGCGATGGAAGTCGCGGATCGCGTGGTGGTGATGAGCCAGGGGAATATCGAGCAGGTTGATACGCCGGAAGCCGTGTGGCGTGAACCGGCGACTCGCTTCGTGCTGGAGTTCCTTGGCGAAGTGAACCGTATGAAAGGCGTTGTGCGTGGCAGCCAGTTCCATGTTGGCGCACACCGCTGGCCGCTGGGCTTTACGCCGGCACATCAGGGGCCGGTCGATCTGTTCCTGCGTCCTTGGGAAGTCGATGTTAGCCGCCGTACAAATCTGGATTCACCGCTGCCGGTGCAGGTGCTGGAAATCAGCCCACGCGGGCATTACATGCAGTTGGTTGTGCAGCCGTTGGGCTGGTATGACGAACCCTTAACCGTGGTGCTGCGCGAAGACCATGTTCCTGTGCGTGGTGAGCGCCTGTTTGTCGGCCTGCAACATGCGCGCTTGTATGATGGGAAGGATCGAATCCAGCGAGTTTTTAATGGCCAGGTAGACCTGGCGCAGACTGCCTGATAAGTTTACCGCACAACACGACACGCAAAGGCGGCCCACGTGGCCGCTTTTCTTATTTTTTGGACAGGCAAGTGAATACCTTAGAAAGCACGATTGGCAATACGCCTCTGGTTAAATTACAGCGCACCGGCCTTGATAACGGCAGTGAAATTTGGGTAAAGCTTGAGGGGAATAACCCCGCAGGCTCGGTAAAAGATAGAGCAGCACTTTCTATGATTGTGCGTGCAGAAGCTCGCGGTGAAATCTCCCCAGGAGATACGCTCATTGAAGCGACCAGCGGCAATACTGGCATTGCACTGGCTATGATTGCTGCGCTCAAAGGCTATCGCATGAAGCTGTTAATGCCTGACAACATGAGTATGGAACGCAAAGCGGCGATGCAGGCTTATGGCGCAGAACTGATTCTGGTGACCAAAGAGCAGGGCATGGAAGGCGCTCGTGAACTGGCACGTTTGATGGATGAACGAGGCGAGGGCAAAGTTCTCGATCAGTTCAACAACCCTGATAATCCGTATGCGCACTACAGCACTACCGGGCCGGAGATCTGGCGGCAAACCCAGGGACGAATCACGCACTTCGTCTCAAGTATGGGAACGACCGGAACAGTCACCGGTGTCAGTCAGTTTATGCGTGAGCAAGACAAACCCGTCAAAATTGTTGGGTTACAACCAGAAGATGGCAGCAGTATCCCAGGGATTCGTCGATGGCCAGAAGAATGGTTGCCGAAAATTTTCAACCCTAATCTGGTTGATGAAGTGATTGATATGTCACAAGTTGAAGCCGAGAGAACCATGCGCAAACTTGCGCGTGAAGAGGGGATTTTCTGCGGTGTGAGTTCTGGCGGTGCGGTGGCAGGTGCATTACGTGTCGCTCAAGCCAACCCCGGTGCTGTAGTGGTGGCGATTATCTGCGATCGCGGCGATCGTTATTTATCAACTGGCGTGTTTGGCGAAGAGAGTTATTCGCAAGGTTCCGGTATCTGAGATTTTAAATACAAACAAAAACGGCACCACAAGGGTGCCGTTTTCTATTGTGCGGACAACTTACTTCTTGATGCGGATCACTGGGGTTTCGCCCACGGTCACGCTACCAGTCAGTTTGATCAGCTCTTTGATTTCGTCCATGTTGGAGATAACAACCGGAGTCAGGGTAGACTTCGCTTTCTCTTCCAGCAGGGCCAAATCGAACTCGATTACTACGTCGCCTTTCTTAACACGCTGGCCTTCTTCTGCGATGCGTTTGAAGCCTTCGCCTTTCAGTTCAACAGTGTCGATACCGAAGTGGACGAACAGTTCAATGCCGCTATCGGATTCGATAGAGAAAGCATGGTTAGTTTCGAAGATTTTACCGATGGTGCCGTCAACCGGAGCAACCATTTTGTTGCCAGTCGGTTTAATTGCAATGCCATCACCAACGATCTTCTCGGCGAAAACCACATCTGGAACATCTTCAATATTGACGATTTCGCCAGAAAGTGGGGCAACAATCTCAATGGTTCCGGTGTCTTTTTTATCATCAGAAACCAGAGATTTCAGTTTATCAAACAAACCCATGATCTTCTCCTAAGCAGTAAATTGGGCCGCATCCGGTGGATTAGCAGATTGTTTTTTCTTCAATGAACTTGTTAACCAGCGTCATTAACTCGTCCGTTGTCGGTTGAGCAAGAGCTTGCTCTGCTAACACCTTCGCATCTTCGAAGTTCGTGTTACGAATAATCTTCTTAATGCGCGGGATAGAAATGGCACTCATACTAAATTCGTCCAGACCCATACCCAGCAACAGAAGTGTAGCACGTTCGTCGCCTGCAAGCTCACCACACATACCGGTCCATTTACCTTCTGCATGAGAAGCATCAATAACTTGCTTAATCAGAGTCAGTACAGACGGTGACATTGGCTGGTAAAGATGCGAAATCATATCATTACCACGGTCAACTGCCAGGGTGTACTGCGTCAGATCATTGGTACCGATACTGAAGAAGTCGACTTCTTTAGCCAGGTGGCGAGCAATCGTGGCCGCAGCCGGAGTCTCAACCATCACGCCAACTTCGATAGTTTCGTCAAACGCTTTGCCTTCTTCACGCAGCTGCGCCTTCATGATTTCAATTTCTGCTTTCAGTGCACGCACTTCTTCAACAGAGATGATCATTGGGAACATGATGCGTAATTTACCGAAAGCAGAAGCACGCAGAATAGCGCGTACTTGAGCGTGCAGGATCTCTTTACGATCCATAGCGATACGGATTGCACGCCAGCCCAGGAACGGGTTTTCTTCTTTCGGGAAGTTCATGTACGGCAGCTCTTTGTCGCCACCGATATCCATGGTACGTACGATAACAGCTTGTGAGCCACAGGCTTCAGCAACAGCTTTGTACGCCGCGAACTGCTCATCTTCAGTTGGCAGTGAATCACGGTCCATGAACAGGAATTCTGTACGGTACAGACCTACACCTTCTGCACCATTGCGCTCTGCACCGTCGATATCACGAACAGTACCGATGTTTGCGCAGACTTCTACCTGATGACCATCGAGAGTGATTGCTGGCAGGTCTTTCAGTTTCGCCAGTTCAGCTTTCTCAGAAGCAACCTGTTGCTGTACAGCACGTAGGGCTTCGATCTCGTCGTTGGTTGGGTTAACGTAAACTTTATTGTTAACAGCATCGAGGATCAGGTAATCGCCGTTCTTCACCTGGCTGGTAACACTACCCGTACCAACGATCGCAGGCAGTTCAAGAGAACGCGCCATGATTGATGTGTGGGAGGTGCGGCCGCCGATATCAGTGATGAAACCCAGCACCTTTTGCAGGTTGAGCTGTGCGGTTTCTGACGGAGTCAAATCTTTAGCGACCAGGATAACTTCATCCTGAATAGCGCTCAGGTCGATAATAGCCAGACCCAGAATATTTTGCAGTAGACGTTTACCGATGTCGCGCACGTCAGCCGCACGTTCTTTCAGGTATTCATCGTCTAATTCTTCAAGCGCAATGGCCTGGCCTTCGATAATTTCGTGAGCCGCTGCATCAGCAGTCACTAACTTATCTTTGATAAGGGCTATGATTTCCTGCTCAAGCTCTTCGTCTTCCAGCAACATAATGTGGCCTTCGAAGATAGCTTCCTTTTCTTCACCGAAGGTCTCGCCAGCTTTAATTTTGATCGCTTCTAATTGCGATGACGCTTTGGCGCGCCCGCTTAAAAAACGTTCAACTTCCTGCGCAACTTTGTCGGCAGAAATTTTCTTCCGGTCGATGACAATTTCATCTTCCTTCAGCAAAAGTGCCTTGCCGAAAGCGATACCCGGGGATGCTAAAATGCCTGAAATCATAACCCTACCTTACTTGTGACTGATATTTACGAAGAACCCAGAACTTACTCGAGTTCAGCCATCAGTTTTACCAGATGCTCAACTGCTTTCTGATCGTCTTCGCCTTCAGCGGAGATGGTCACTACTGTACCTTGAGTCAGGCCCAGAGTTTGCAGTTTGAACAGGCTTTTCGCGCTAGCGCTTTTGCCGTTGGAGGTCACAGTGATCTCAGAAGTGAAGCCTTTAGCTTCTTTAACAAACTGAGCAGCAGGGCGGGTATGCAGACCGTTTGGAGCGGTGATGGTAACTTCTTGCTGGAACATTGTATTTCCCCAACTTATAGGTTTAGTGTTGTGGAACTAAAGTCTAGCCTGGTGGCATAACTTTAGCCTGTATAGTTAGCGTCGACGTCACACTGTACGCGACACAGGATGCTTTCGGGAACCGCGAAATGTGCTCTGGCGTTCACCATGCGCTTAGCGGCTCGCTCGTCATTAATCATTATGCCGTGAAATGTGATTTTGCACCAAATCGTTAAATCGATTCAGCAGATATAGCTCACATTCCGATTAATTTCGCGCATCAAAATAATTTGCTGGATAGATACCAGACCTGACAGGGCGACGCAATGCCAGGGTAGCCAAAAGTTTGACGAACCCCACAAAAAAGCACCCTTTCGGGTGCTTTTTTACACATTTTTACCTGACTGGCATCACTGTTGCAGCTCTTTTTCAGTGAAAAGATCGGCGAACAGGGCAGTACTCAGATAACGCTCCCCGGAGGAAGGCAGTATAACCACAATGTTTTTGTTGGTAAATGCTTCATCTTCCTGAAGTTTTAACGCTGCAGCTACCGCTGCACCCGATGAAATCCCAGCAAGAATACCTTCTTCTTCCATCAAACGGCGTGCAGTAGAGATTGCTTCGTCGTTGGTGATGGCGATAACTCTGTCGATAAGCTTAAGATCGAGGTTGCCAGGAATGAAGCCTGCACCGATACCCTGGATTTTATGCGGGCCTGGTTTGAGTTCTTCACCTGCCAGTGCCTGAGCAATCACCGGAGAATCTGTTGGCTCAACGGCCACGCTGATGAGGTCCGTTTTGCCTTTGGTGTTTTTGATATAACGGCTAACGCCAGTTAGCGTGCCGCCAGTGCCGACACCAGCAATGAATACGTCCACTTCGCCATCGGTATCTTCCCAGATTTCTGGGCCGGTGGTTTTCTCGTGAATTTCTGGGTTAGCTGGGTTGCTAAATTGTTGCAGTAGCAGGAATTTTTCTGGGTCGCTGGCAACGATTTCTTCCGCTTTCTGAATCGCTCCTTTCATGCCTTTCGCGCCTTCTGTCAGTACCAGGTTGGCACCCAGTGCTTTCAGCAGTTTGCGGCGTTCAATACTCATGGTTTCAGGCATGGTCAGCGTCAGTTTGTAACCACGTGCAGCAGCAACATATGCCAGAGCAATACCGGTGTTACCACTGGTTGGTTCAACGAGCTCAATGCCAGGCTTCAGTACACCGCGTTTCTCGGCATCCCAAATCATATTGGCCCCGATACGGCATTTAACGCTAAAGCTCGGGTTACGGGACTCGACCTTCGCCAGGATGCGCCCATTACCGATGCGGTTCAGTCGAACCAGCGGCGTATGACCGATAGTCAGAGAGTTGTCTTCATAGATCTTGCTCATAACCCGTCCTTAACTGTATGAAATTTGGGAAACCTCATCAGCATACCTGCTTAGAAGTTATGCGGAAGTAAAGAAATCGCATATCTATATGTAGAAGGGAAATAAGCAGAAGCCAGAAGGAATAAGGAGCAGCATAAGCCGCTCCTGATAAATTACTTCCACATGGCATGTTTGGAGCGGTAACAATCAACCCACATCGCAGTAGCGCCGCAGACGGCAACTGGCATGATGACCAGGTTCAGGAAGGGAATCAGCGTAAACAGACTGACCAGCGAGCCAAACTGCATATTGATCACTTTTTTCTCGCGAAGTGAGATGCGCATTTCTTTGAAAGGCACTTTATGGTTATCGAACGGATAGTCGCAATACTGAATTGCCAGCATCCAGGCGCTGAACAAGAACCACAAAACAGGTGCAACGGTTTGGCCGATACCCGGAATGAAATAAAGCACCAGCAGCAGCAGTGCGCGTGGCAGATACCAGGCAAGCTTTTGCCACTCGCGCTTCATGATGCGCGGAATATCTTTCATGATGCCAACCAGGCCAGTATCCGGCGGAGTCGCACCCGTCAGGCGTGCTTCAAGTTGTTCGGCCAGCAATCCATTAAATGGGGCGGCAATCCAGTTGGCTATGGTTGAAAACAAATAACCAAACACCAGCAAGATAGAAATTACCGCCAGTGGCCAAATGAGATAGCTCAACCACTGTAACCAGTCTGGCACGTAGGAAAGAAGAGTGGGAACCCAGACACCCAGGCGAGTAAACAACCACCAAAATGCGCCACCCATCAATAAAATATTGACCAACAATGGCAAGAGTACGAAGCGCCTGATTCCAGGCTGATGTACCAGATTCCAGCCTTGCGAAAAGTAATAAACGCCACTACGTGGCCCGGCTCCTGAAGGTGAAACCATATCTGAACGAACTCCTTTTTGGTCATTACAATGACGTGCAGAGTTATCATAACTGACTGCCAGGAGAAAAACTTATTAGGAAATGGTCGAAAAAACAGCAAAAAATCGATTTCAGTACATCTTTATGCTGAGAAAACCGTGCGCGCACTTGCACTTGAGCAGATGGGCAAATACTCTTAGTAAGTAAATGTTTGCCGCGGTGGCAAGGTGTTAGAACAACAGAGAATATAATGATGCAGGATTTGCGTCTGATATTAATCATTGTTGGCGCGATCGCCATAATAGCCTTACTGGTTCACGGTCTGTGGACGAGTCGTAAAGAGCGTTCATCCGTTTTTCGTGATCGTCCAATGAAGCGCATGAAGTCTAAGCGTGACGAACACGAGTCGGATGACGACGAGGCTGACGATGAGCAAGATGATGGAGTAGGTGAGGTGCGTGTGCGTCGGGTTAACCCTGCGCCGGAAACAGCGAATCGCGAGACAGAAATGCCTCGTCAGCCGCAAGCGCCTCAACATCAGTACGAGCCGCCTTACGCTTCTGCTGAGCCGCGTCAGAGTGCACCTGTGCGTCAACCTGAACCGGTAGCACCGCGTCAGGAAGCGCCTGTTGCGCCAGTACATCAGCCAGCTGTTCATCAACCCGTACAGCAGCCTGTTCAACAGCCGATTGCACAGCAACCGCAGCCAGTGGCTCCGCAAGCGCCCGTGCAACAGCCAATTGTTCAGCATGCTGAACCTGCGCCAGAGCCTGTGGTTGCACAACCTGCTCCGGCTCCTGAAGCGCCAGCTCGTCTTAAAGAGACGGTGATTGTACTGAACGTTTCGGCGCACGCTGGCAGCATGATTAACGGCGATGTGCTGTTAAACAGTATTCAGCAAGCGGGCTTTATCTTTGGCGAAATGAACATTTTCCATCGTCATCTCAGTCCTGATGGCAGCGGTCCGGTGCTCTTTAGCCTCGCGAACATGGTTAAGCCAGGTTCATTTGACCCAGAAAGCATGACGAATTTTGCAACGCCTGGCGTGACAATCTTCATGCAGGTCCCGTCTTATGGCGACCCAACGCAAAACTTTAAGTTGATGCTCCAGTCAGCTCAGCATATTGCTGATGAAGTCGGTGGTGTGGTGCTTGATGACCAACGTCGTATGATGACGCCGCAGAAAATGCGTGAGTATCAGGACCGTATTCGCGAAGTGGTTGAAGCTAACGCGAGCCACTAGAATTCATCCTGAACATGTTTTCCCCTAAACCCCCGCATGTCGGGGGTTTTTTATATTGATGGTGCGATATGGACACAATCGAACAACAAATTACTCAACTGCGAACCACGCTTCGCCATCATGAATACCTCTATCATGTGCTTGATAACCCAGAAATCCCGGATGCGGAATACGACCGCCTGATGGGTGAGTTGCGAGCCCTGGAAGAAGCGCATCCAGATTTAATCACCCCTGACTCACCTACTCAGCGTGTTGGGGCGGCACCGCTAAGCGAATTCACTCAGATTCGCCATGAAGTTCCGATGCTGTCGCTTGATAACGTGTTTGATGAGGCGAGCTACCTCGCATTTAATAAACGGATTCAGGACCGTTTAAAGAGCACCGAAGCGGTGACTTTTTGCTGTGAGTTAAAGTTAGATGGCCTCGCGGTAAGCCTGCTATATGAAGATGGTGTGCTGATCAGCGCCGCGACGCGCGGTGACGGTACGACCGGCGAAAATATTACCGCTAATGTGCGTACTATTCGCGCCATTCCTCTGAAATTACGCGGTGAGAACATCCCTCGCCGCCTCGAAGTGCGCGGTGAAGTTTTCCTGCCGCAAGCAGGCTTTGAGAAGATCAACGAAGAAGCTCGTCGCACCGGGGGGAAAATTTTTGCTAACCCGCGCAATGCAGCGGCGGGATCCTTGCGCCAGCTTGATCCGCGAATTACCGCCAAACGTCCGTTAACTTTCTTCTGTTATGGCGTTGGCGTGCTCGAGGGTGGCGAATTACCCGCCAGCCATCACGGGCGTTTACAGCAGTTCAAAGAATGGGGATTGCCAGTCAGCGATCGCATTCGTCTTTGCAACACAGCAGAAGAAGTCCTGGCGTTTTATCATCAGGTTGAGGCAGAGCGCCCGACTTTAGGTTTTGATATCGACGGTGTGGTTATCAAAGTGGACTCACTTGCTCTGCAAGAGACACTGGGTTTTGTTGCTCGTGCGCCGCGCTGGGCGGTGGCATTTAAATTCCCCGCCCAGGAACAAATGACCTTTGTTCGTGACGTCGAATTCCAGGTGGGACGCACCGGCGCCATTACGCCCGTTGCGCGACTGGAACCTGTGCAGGTTGCGGGTGTACTGGTTAGCAACGCCACTTTGCATAACGCTGATGAAATCGAGCGTCTGGGGTTAAGAATCGGCGATCGCGTGGTGATTCGTCGCGCTGGGGATGTAATCCCGCAGGTTGTCGGCGTGGTGGAGTCTGAGCGCCCGGAAAACACGACGGAAATTGTCTTCCCGGCACATTGCCCGGTTTGCGGCTCGGATGTTGAACGAGTCGAAGGCGAAGCCGTCGCGCGTTGTACCGGCGGTTTGATTTGCGGTGCGCAGCGAAAAGAAGCGCTTAAGCACTTTGTCTCTCGTCGTGCGCTGGATGTTGATGGCATGGGCGACAAGATAATCGATCAACTCGTTGAAAAAGAATACGTTCATACTGCCGCAGATCTTTTCAAACTGACCGCTGGAAAACTGACTGGCCTGGATCGCATGGGGCCAAAGTCGGCGCAAAACGTCGTCGATGCGCTTGCGAAGTCGAAAGAAACGACTTTCGCCCGTTTCCTGTATGCGTTAGGTATTCGTGAAGTTGGCGAAGCGACAGCAGCGGGCTTAGCCACTTATTTTGGCACGCTTGATGCGCTGACAGCGGCTTCTATAGAAGAACTGCAAAAAGTACCTGATGTCGGCATCGTGGTTGCAACGCACGTGTTCAACTTTTTCGCCGAAGAAAGTAATCGCGAAGTTATCCGCCAATTGACCGAAGAAGCAGGCGTTCACTGGCCAGCTCCCGTCGTGATTAACGCAGAAGAAATCGACAGCCCGTTTGCCGGCAAAACCGTGGTTCTGACGGGCTCCTTAAGCGTTATGTCCCGTGATGATGCCAAAGCTCGTTTAATTGAGTTGGGTGCTAAAGTTGCTGGTAGCGTGTCGAAGAAAACTGACCTGGTGATTGCCGGTGAAGCTGCTGGTTCGAAGCTCGTCAAGGCGCAAGAGCTGGGTATTGAAGTTATCGATGAAGCGGAAATGATTCGCTTATTAGGTGCGTGAGATGGATAAAGAGCAGCTTATCGAGATTGCCAATACCGTCATGCCGTTTGGCAAGTATAAAGGTCGCGTGCTGATTGATGTGCCAGAAGAGTATTTACTGTGGTTTGCTCGCAAAGACGAGTTTCCGCAGGGGCATCTGGGCGAGCTGATGCGGCTGACTTTGCTGATTAAGACCGAAGGATTGGAGGGGCTGGTGAAGCCCCTCAAAAGATAATTACGATTTACTATGCGTTTTCAGTGGCAGCTTTGGCTGCCACTTTTGTTTCTTGCAGATAACGACGAGCGAGCACCGCACATATCATTAACTGTAACTGATGGAAGATCATTAGCGGCAGCACCATCATTCCCACGCTTGCAACCGGGAATAGAATATTCGCCATTGGAATACCATTCGCCAGGCTCTTTTTCGAGCCACAGAACACAATCGTAATCTCATCCGCTTTGCTAAAGCCCAGACGTCTGGCGACAAACATATTGACGCTGATAATAATCGCCAGCAATACCAGGCTCACGACCACAATAAACAGCAGCGAGCCAATACCCACTTTGTGCCAGATCCCATGTCTTACGGCTTCGCTAAATGCCGTGTAGATCACCAGCAGTATTGAAGTTTGATCGGTTTTACCAATCCACTTTTTGTGGCGCGCAACCCAATCACCAATCAACGGACGTGACAGATGTCCCGCCACGAATGGCACCAGTAACTGCAACATGATGCTGCCAACTTGCTGCAAACTGCCGCTCGCGCCATGAACATGCATGACCATGCCAACCAACAGTGGTGACAGGAAAATACCGAGTAGGCTGGACGCAGAAGCCGCACACACTGCCGCCGCAACGTTGCCCCCGGCAAGGGAGGTAAATGCAATGGCCGATTGCACCGTGGCGGGCAAAATACACAGATATAAAAAGCCGGTATAAATTTCAGGGCTGACATTAACCGGTGCCCACCACGCAAACAACACGCCCAGGACGGGGAACAACACAAACGTGCTACACATCACCCACAGGTGCAAACGCCAGTGGCTACTGCCTGCAATTATCGCTTCACGGGAAAGCTTTGCGCCGTGCATAAAGAACAGTAACGCGATGGCAGCCGTCGTCAGTCCTTCAAAAAAACCAACATAACTCCCCTGGGCTGGAAAGAAAGACGCCAGCAAGACAGTGACAATCAATGTCAGTGTGAATGGGTCGAGTACGCGAAAGAGTTTCATCATCATTCCTCAAACTTTTGATAAGGCATTGTGCTTTTATTGTTTTTAGAAATAAAATTGATTTATTGAATGCATTGATGAATTTATTAAATGAATTATTCACTACGTCAGTTAAAAGTCTTTGTCGCGGTCGCTCATGCCGGAAGTTTTAGCCGGGCAGGGGAGCAAATTGGCCTGAGCCAGTCAGCAGTTAGCCACAGCGTGAAAGAGCTTGAGAGCGAAATTGGCGTGAAGCTTTTGGATCGCACCACGCGAGAAGTGGTGTTGACGCAAGCTGGCCAGCAACTGGCAGCACGCCTCGAACGCCTCCTGGAAGAATTAACCAGCACCTTACTGGATACGCGCAGTGTAGGGCATCAGTTAAGCGGAACGGTGCGTGTTGCTGCAAGCCAGACGATTTCTGCTCATTTGATGCCGCAATCTATTGCTGCTGCGGCACTGGAATTTCCCGCGATTCGATTTGTGCTTCACGACCGCCCTCAGCAATGGGTGTTGCAAAGCATTTATCAGGGGGAAGTGGATTTTGGCATGGTCATCGACCCGATTCAGGCAAATGATCTGGACTGTGAGGCGGTGCTTTCAGAACCTTTTTTACTGTTGTGTCGGAATGACCACCCATTAGCGGCTCAGGAGCAGGTCCCCTGGCAGGCGCTGCAAGGTGCAAATCTGGTACTACAGGACTACGCGTCGGGAAGCCGTCCGCTGATTGATGATGCGCTGTTACGTCAGGGTATTGAGACCAATATTGTTCAACAAATAGGCCACCCGGCAACGCTTTTCCCGATGGTGGAAGCGGGAATTGGCATCAGCGTACTTCCCGCGCTGGCATTGCCTCTGCCACAGGGGCGCCCGCTGGTTGTCAGGCCGCTTATTCCGGTCGTGGACAGGCAGTTAATGCTGGTGCGACGTAAAAATCGTTCCCTGTCACGAGCGGCGGAAGCCATCTGGCAGGTGGTTCGCCAACAGGCGCAGCAGTTAACCGCAGCCCGGTCAGGCGACCCACTTTTTAACCACGATTAGATATAGATATCAATCTGATGATCTTCAGACGGTTTATTCACGCCTTCCACTCTGGACTGCTGCTGTTCCTGCTTTTGTTGAGCTTGTTCTACTTGTTGGCGCTGTAGCTGCGCAAGCTGTGCCTGGAGCATTTTAATTTGCGCCTGAATTAACTCTTGCTGCTTTTGTTTTTCTTCGGTTGTCCCGCTGCCGTTAGCAATATCTTTCGCTTGTTGTGTCAGCTTGGTGATTTGCTGCGTGATGCGGGTGATTTGCGACGCCAGATCGTTGCCGCCTGAGCTTTTGGAAGCTGTGCTGCTTGTTTGTGGAGAAGGTGTTGATGTGTTGATTGTGCTACTCATAATAATTCCTTAAAGGATTGATTAGAGCAGTTATCGGCTTGATGTGGATAAATCTTGAGTGGAAAGAGTGGGTAAATTGCGCATAGCAAAAAGGCGCCTTTAGGGCGCCTTTCTACATTGGTGGGTCGTGCAGGATTCGAACCTGCGACCAATTGATTAAAAGTCAACTGCTCTACCAACTGAGCTAACGACCCGATGGTGGGTGATGACGGGCTCGAACCGCCGACCCCCTCCGTGTAAAGGAGGTGCTCTAC
>Ga0160438_1000199_pt1 | contig 21291 bp, 18 predicted proteins | sample HID1975K_E0MG_FD_108203 | JGI IMG/M metagenome (GOLD analysis project Ga0160438, IMG submission 108203) | Enriched soil microbial communities from UW Madison campus, WI, USA - HID1975K_E0 MG | ecosystem: Environmental > Terrestrial > Soil > Unclassified | place: USA: Madison, Wisconsin...
ACGAAGCAAGCAAGCCAGGCACTTTGGTTCCTTTGTTGCGGACAAAGGAACTAGCCAGTGCGGCAATGAGCACGGAAAGCCCGACGGGTAAAGGCAAAAAAAATATGATGAAATTAATCGTTCCATTTCTATAGACAATCCTCTTTATAATACGCTACCAAATTCTTTTTTGCTATTAAGAGGGGATCAAAAGATTTTTTAACAATTTGATAATACATTGCTGAATCAGCGCTTCCTTTTTTTGGATAATTTCGCATTCGATTTCCTTTAGAATAACTAAGTTTGTTAAAGGACCTCAAAAATGAAAAGTAATCTAACCGAAAAAGAGGAAGTAATAGCGCTGATAAAAGGAGATGTGAAAGCCTTCAATCTGTTATATGAACGCTATCACCGGCCGGTGCATGCCAATATTTTAAAGTTGGTAAACTCACCCGAGCTGGCAATGGAAATATTACAGGATGTGTTTTTATCGCTTTGGCAGTATCGTTCCAAGATCAATCCCGATCAATCCGTGGGTGGCTGGCTATTTGTAGTAAGTTACAACCGGTCGCTCAATACCTTACGTAATAAACTGAAGGAATCCATTGACTATGTAGCAGAATATCCTATAGGTCTTGCTGTTGACGAGGATACACCTCTTTTGGAAGAAACTTTTATGCTACAAATGCAAATGCTGGAGGAAGCTGTGGCTTTTTTACCCAAAAGAAAGCAGGAAGTTTTCAGAATGTGCCGTTATGAAGGACGTTCTAAAGAAGATGTTGCCAACCTATTGGGCATCAGTCGACAATCAGTTAGTGATTACCTCAAACAAGCTAACAAAGCTATCAAGGAGCATATCGCCATGCAGTATCCGTTCCATGCTGGCAAAACGTTGTTGTCATTGTTAGTCATTTGCTGTGGCTATTGATAGGCAACAATAGGGCCGGTACAGGATATTTTCTCTTTACATTTTCTTCATAATCTTTTAATGCAAAAAATAATCCCCATTCTTTAAGAGCGGTGTATTTACCATTGATGAAAGAGCAAATTCGAAAGGCAATTGCCCAATTTTGGGAAGGTAAGTTATCCAAAGAGGAACAACGGAAATTGTTGTCTGATTTAGATGATGAACAATTAATTGGAAAAAATGAGCTGGAACGGGAATTTGGAAGTAAGGAAGGCGAAGGCAACCTGAATGACGCTGAAGAATACCAATGGGTATTAGATCGGATCCATCGTAAGATGGGTGTATTAAAAGACCTGCCAAACAGACGCTTCTGCTATAAACGATGGGTAATGGTTGCTTCGTGGATCTGCATCATAGGGGTATCGACCTACGCTTTTTTGATAAATCATTCAACCCCCTTGCGCTCAGAAAAACAAGCTTCAATTGCCAATGATACCTTGTTTTTATGCAATGACGGGAACACCATCAAATATTTCAAAATGCCTGATGGTTCGCGTATTGCGCTTTCACCGGCAAGTAAGTTGTATTATACATCCCGCTATGGTCAGTTGCAAAGACAGCTGACATTGTCTGGTGAGGCACGTTTTACGGTTGCACATGATAGTTTACACCCTTTTGTGGTAACAGCCAATGGATATAAAACTACCGCGCTTGGGACGGAATTTATCATCAATACGCACGTAGAGAAACAGCTTTCGGTAAAACTGCTTACAGGAAAGGTCGTTGTGCATGCAACGGCAAAAAGCGTACTCAACATGGAAGCGCAATACCTGTCTCCGGGAGATGAATTGCAGATTGATGAAAGTCATAAATCTTTCACTATTAACAAGCCGAAACAAAGCGTTCAAAGAGCAAATGGCATGAAGAGGCGCAAACCAGCGGCGCCTGTTAGCGATGATCTGGAGGGCTTGTCCTTTGAGCAGACATCCTTACAGCGTGTTTTTGCTACGATTGCCCGGGAGAAACAGGTTTGGATAGATACGGCAAATGCGGAACTGAATGGCAAGTCCTTTACAGGCAGCTTTAGCAGTGAAGAATCGCTTGAGGTGATCTTGGACATCATCTGTCGAATGAATGAGCTCAGTTACCGTTTTGATGGACAGCTGGTGATGATTGAAAACAAACCAACGGAAACGCTTAATCCCACAGAGGAATTGGAATAAAACAAATTTAAACAATAGAAATCACCAATCAATTTATAACAAATGAATCAAAAACGAATGTTTATGAATGTACGACTACTATTTACCCTCATGTCGCTATTCGTGGCGCTACATGTCTGGGCGCAGCCTGCGGGCCAGATCAGGGGAACTGTTATGGACAACACGGGAGTCGTGTTGCCAGGTGCTACCGTCTTGCTGACAGATTCCGTAGGCAAGACCATTTCTACTGCCTCCACTGACGAAAAAGGAATCTTCGTGTTGGGAGGCCTCCGGTACGCCGAAAAATATATCCTGAAGGTGTCAATGATTGGCTTTGAACCGTATCAGGAAGAAACCAAACCAATCCAGGTGGGCGATACAAATTCCATGCTGATACGTCTACAGGAGCAGTCAGCCTCGCTGGATGAGGTGGTGGTGATTGGTTATGGTGAGCAAAGACGCGAAAACCTCACCACGGCTATTGGCTCATTGCCCAATGTGGCCAAGCAAGTAGATCGCCCACTGACGAATGTTTCTGACCTGTTGCAGGGAAATGTGGCGGGTATAACGGTGATGTCTACCGGTGGGGACCCCTCGTCTGCGCCAGCGGTAATGATCCGGGGGATGGGTACGGTAAATAGAGAACAACCCTTGTATGTAGTAGATGGTATGCCTTATTACGGCGGTCCAATCAACCCAAATGATATCGAAAAAGTAGATATCATGAAAGATGCGGCGGCGGCAGCCATTTATGGAGCACAGGCTTCGGCGGGGGTGATTGCTATCACGACCAAAAGTGGTACAGCAGGTAAGCCCCGTTTTAATATCGACTTCTATCAGGGTTGGCATAAGGGGCATAATCTGCCTTCGGCTTTGAATGCAGAGCAGTATGCGCGAACGTATGTAGAGGCCGCACAACATTCGGGTAATCCCCCAGCTGCTGGTCATGATCCGGAACTAAATCCCTGGGGGCAGGTGACGCGTACGAACTGGATGGATGAAATATTTCGCACGGGTAATATTACCAATGCCAATATTCAGGTGTCTGGCGGAGGTGAAAAGTCGGTCTACAGCTCTTCATTTGGTTACCATAATAAAGAAGGGCTGTTACTGAATACGAATTACAGACGTTTTACCTACCGGTTGAAATCGGAATTTAATATATCAGACCGTTTCACCTTGGGGCAAAACTTTTATGTGAACCACGGTACATCGCGGGGAACGAATACGACCAGTAGCTACAGCGGATCAATCATCAACGCCATTTATATGAATCCGGCGGCACCGGTTTATGATGAAAATGGGCTGTTCCACGGTACGGTACCTTTTGACCTCTCGGATTTTTCTGGAGCTTATGGTGACACCTATAATCCGGTTGCCTTACTACTGAGGCCTACGGTGAACAACCCTACCCTGAACGTAAACGGGAATGCTTACGCTAAGTTTACTATTGTAGATGGGTTGACCTTTAAATCTAACTTTGCCATCGATATTAACAAATATTCCTATAAACGTTTTGATCCCCGGATTCCGGAAATCGGTCGTGCCAATAGTGAAAATTATCTTACCCATACCGAATCAACCACCAATCGTTGGATTTGGGATCAGCAACTGAATTATAAAAAACGTTTCGGTAATCATGGTCTGGATGTGCTGGCGGTTTATTCGGCACAGAAAACGCGCTTCGACAGTTTCTCGGTTACGGGACGGGGTTTTGAACGGGAAGACGACTGGTACCAGTATATAGAGAATGCAAGTATTATACCGGAACTACCAACGAGCGATGTTTATGAGGATGCGCTGACTTCAGCGATCGGTCGTGTAAGTTATGATTATGCCGATCGCTACTTCCTGAGCGCGAGTATCCGGCAGGATCGCACTTCTCGCTTGGCTTCTGCGAATCGCTCGGATGTGTTTCCTTCGCTTTCCGGTGCTTGGAAAATATCTTCGGAACCCTTCTTTCAAAGTAATTTTATCAACAGTCTTAAATTGCGGGCTTCCTGGGGGCAGATTGGTAATATACAATCCATTGGCTATTACGCTTATGATGTTCCACTTACTACAGGCACCCTTACACCGATCGGTTCCGGCGATCAACTGGTACGGCACTTTGCGCTTACCCAACGCTCAAATCCGAACTTGAAATGGGAAACTTCCGAATCCATCGATATCGGACTGGATTTCATGTTTTTCAATAAATTAAGTCTGACAGCTGATTATTATCGCAAAAAAACCAAGGGCATGCTCTTGGAGGAATCACCGGATCCGCATCTGGGTCTGAATCGGGGAGCCTTTGTCAATGTGGGCGACGTGATGAATAAGGGTTTTGAGTTTGTGGCTAATTATAATGAAAAGCTAGGCGATGTGCGCTTTTCTGTGAATGCCAATATTGCCTTTAACCGCAATGAACTATTGACCCTAACAGATTATTCGAATGACTTTATCAATCATCCGGACAATGTCCGCAGTGTATTGCTACCTTATCGCTCTACACCTGGGCAGCCTTTGTATTCTTACTTTCTGGTTCCAACTGCCGGTATATTCAATTCGGCAGAAGAAATACAGGCTTACACACAAAACGGACAACAGATCCAGCCGAATGCACGGCCTGGTGATTTGAAGTTTGTAGATTCAAATGGCGATGGAGTGATCAACGACGCCGATAAAGTGTATATGGGCAGTGCAGTACCTAAGTTTAACTACGGTTTTTCTTTTCAGGTAGACTATAAAAACTTTGATCTGAACGTACTGACTTACGGTATTTCAGGATCTAAAATATTTAACGGATATAAATATACGGCCTATAATGCCGGTTTGCAGGGCTATAACCTGGATAGTAGGGTGTTGAATGCCTGGCGTCCGGATAACTTGAATGCGGAGATACCAGTTATTTCCACGCGCGATCCGAACAATAATTTCGGTACAGCGTCAGATTGGTACCTGGAAAGTGGCGATTACTTCCGTATCAAGAACATCACCTTGGGTTATAACTTGCCGAATACATGGTTAGGTAAGATAGGATCAGGTATCCGTTCTAGAATCTATATCTCGGCAGAGAACGCCTTCACCTTTACGTCATATTCGGGTATTGATCCGGAGGTGGGTAATATCGGTTTGGATGTAGGAAACTATCCTTTGCCAAAAACCTATACGATAGGAATTAATGTTGGTTTTTAGGTTCCTAGGGAATAATCAAGATGGATGTTTCCTGAACAAATTATATAGATGACTGATAGCTTAAAAACCGCTTTGCGGTTCAAGAGTGCCTTTAAAAATGGAATACAAACGAATAATTATTTACAGATGAAACATATATTTAATTCAAAGAAATGGATGATAGGATTGATGGCGGTTTCCATCGCGGTGACATCCTGCTCAAAAAGCTTTACCGATCTAACGCCTCAGGGTAGTACCACGGTGGAGAATTTCTGGAAAACTGAATCGGATGCCATTACTGCGGCAAATGGTTTATATGAGCACTTTAGCGACGACGATATGTTTGGCCGTGGATTATTCTGGTACCTAAATGCTTCTGATGATATGGTAACCGGACGTACGGATGCTGGCTCGGCTGCTGTCCGGGATTTTACGGCAACAGGTAATGAGAGTCGCGTGAACGGCATGTACCGAAAATTCTATCAGATTATTCAACGTGCTAATAATATCATCGACAATGTTCCCGCTATGGAAATTGGTGACGAAATTAAAAATAGGGTCTTGGGTGAAGGTTATTTTATGCGTGGCTATGCCTACTTCTATCTGGCACAATATTATGGCGATCAGCGGGCAGGGGTACCGATTGTTACGGAAGCGAATATGGCGGAAAATAGCTTTCAACGGCCAGCCCATGTACAAGAGAACTATGTGCAGATTGAAGCAGATCTGCTGCGGGCTGCCGAATTATTACCACTGGTAACGACCTATGGTGCAGAAGATCTGGGACGAGCACATAAGGATGCGGCCTATGCCTATTTGGCAAAAACGAATCTTCGTTGGGCACAGTATGATCCAACAAAATGGGCACAAGTGGTGCAATATTGTGATATGGTTGCTAATTCTGGTTCTGGACGTCAGCTCCTTAATACCGGTGATCCGCAGGAGGATTTTGCGAGTGTATTCTATGTAGAAAACAACTACTCTTCGGAGTATATCTTTTCGGTTGTTTCGAACAAGATACGTGGTTGCATCCTACCGGCAGTGTTATTTGAAAATACGGGCTATGGGCTGTACAATGGCTGGGGTTATTTCCATCCTACGCTCGAACTCTACAACTCATTTGAAGAAGGGGATTATCGTAAGAAAGCTACGATATTGGAATTTGGTGATACCTTTACTCTTTTTGGACAAGAACGGCAATACTTTTCGTCGAACTCCTGGACAGGCTTTCAGTTCAATAAATATATGCAACCTTTCCGATTGCCACAAGCAACGCATCTAAATCCAAATGGAGACTATCCGACTTCTGATTTAAATGTTCCATTGGTGCGTTATGCGGATATTTTATTGATGAAAGCGGAAGCATTGATTATGCAGGGGCAGAATGGTGATGCTGAAATCAATAGGGTGCGTAACCGTGCCGGGCTGCCCGCTGTTCAGGGGGCGAGCATGGAAGTGTTAAAAAGAGAACGTCGTTCGGAATTTGCAGCGGAGTATACAGACAGACATAGCGATCTGGTTCGTTGGGGTGATGCACAAGCAGCCTATAGCAAACCAGCTACAGGAAGACAGCATACCGTAAGGAATGATCCAAATTCGCCCTATACGATTGGGGAAATATGGCCCGCAAGGAACTTTAATCCAAGCATTCACCATGTATGGCCCATCCCCCCACAGGATATCAGTAACTCAGGTATAAGCCAGAATCAGGGCTGGTAATTTCCCCCTTTTAATTGGCTATATAACCGACATCAAAAGTCACAGAACCAGGGCACTTCTGCCCTGGTTCTGTGACTTTTGATCTTTATTGACCTTTCTGCCTAAATTTCATAAAGATCAAACTTTAGGAACGCTCGCTACGAAAACCTAACAATCAATTCGTGTAAATCGAAAAGGAATATAAAAGAAAAAATAAGACACAATCTGAAATATTATTTGTACTTGATCTAAATAAGCATTATACTTGCCGAACAATTGATAATCATTCTAAATAATGCTCAGGATAGTCTGTTTTTGTTTACTCATGGGGATATGCACTGCGAAAGGGAATGCGCAGATGGGAAAAGTGCGTGTTACGGGTAGGTTGTCTACAACGGATGGACAAGCGGCGGTGAATATCTCGGTATATGTTAAGGGAACAAATTATGCTACCAAAACAGATGCCTCTGGTGCATTTACCCTCTTGTTACCATCGGGTAATTATGACGTGGTATTTAAATGTTTAGGAGTGATTGAGCAGCATAAAGAAATCAGTGTAGCGTCTCCTGAAGACCTTGATCTCGGAGAGATCCAATTGAAAGCGACTTATTATGACCTAAAAGAGGTAGTGGTGACGGGGCAATATGAACCACAATCCTTAAGGAATTCCGTGTACCGTATTCGTACCATTAATCAAGAGCAGATTTTGGCGAGAGCCTCTACCAATGTAGAGAATATCCTCAATACGGAATTGGGCATTCGTTTTTCTAATGATATGGCTCTGGGTGAGTCGGGCATTGAGTTAATGGGTATGGGAGGAAGAAATGTGAAGGTTCTCCTGGATGGCCTACCCTTGGTGGATCGTGGGGACCTTAATCAGAGCCTGAGTCAGATAGATGCCAATACCATCGAGAGAGTAGAGATTGTAGAAGGTCCGATGGCCGTGAGTTATGGTACAGATGCGCTAGCAGGTGTCATCAACATCATCACTAAAAAAGGTGGGGGAGATGGTTTATCGCTCTCCGCACGTTTACAAGAAGAATCTGCAGCAAAGAAATATGACTTTTTAGATCATAATGGTATCCACAACGCAAACTTCAACGCCTTCTGGCAAAATAAAGGCTGGAATATAGGCGCATCCCTTAGTCGCAATAACTTCGGTGGGTATCAGGGAAATGGGGATATCAAATGGATGCCGAAAAAGCAGTGGTTTGGCTCAGGTAGCCTAGGTTATACAGGGAACAATTGGGATGTTTATTATCGCTTAGATAAGAACGATGAGGATATCCTGAATATGGGGGTGCTGAATACCAATACCTATCGGCAGTCGCAGGTAAATTATGTGACGGATCGATGGACACATCAATTACAAGGCACCTATCAAGTGAATCAGCAGCTATCTTTAAACCTTGCGGGAAGCTTTCAGGATTATTCCAGAAACACGCGCTCTGTTATTCACGATTACCGCAATAATACGACCGAACAATCTACTAGTGTGGGCGCGCAAGATACTTCTACTTTTCTTACCACGGTAATCCGCACCACAGCACAATACACAGTATCCGACAGAATTGCTTTACAACCGGGTGTTGAATTCCGTTCGGACAAGAGTACGGGAAGACGTATCGATGGTGAACCGCGTATCAACGATTATGCTTTCTTTATTTCTTCGGAGATGAAGTTGATGGAGGCACTGCTGATCAGACCAGGGTTTCGATTTATCCATAATTCGGTTTATGATGCACCACCTGTGATTCCTTCCTTGAATACGAAATGGCAACTGAGCGATCAGTTGGATCTGAGGGCTTCTTACGGCCGGGGATTCCGTTCTCCGGCTTTACGGGAGCTGTATTTTGTATTCTTTGATTCAAATCATTCCATACAAGGGAATCAACTTTTAAAAGCAGAACATTCGGATAGTTACCAGGCAAGTGTCCATTGGGTGGGTATAACACAACAGGCTTTTAGATGGCAGAGCGCTGTGAATACTTTCTACAGTGATTTCCGAAACCAAATTACGTTAGGGATAGATCCGAACAATGCGCAGATTTATACGTATCTGAACGTTGATAAATTCCGTACCGCAGGTGGAACCTGGGAAAATACATTAGGATATAAAAACTTGCTAACGAAAGTAGGCTTTTCCTACATCGGTCGTTATAATGAACTGGCAGGAGAAGTGGGTGACGTACCCAGCATGCGGTGGTCTCCAGAAGTAAATGCCACCATCAATTATAACGTGCCGAAATGGAAAGCAGGTGTTAACCTCTACTATAAATTTAATGGAAAGCGTACTGGGTTTACGGCTGTATCGGAGACAGATGGAAATATAACAGATGTAAATCGCTATGAAATTCAGGAATTTAATATGGCTGATCTGACCTTGAACAAGCAGTTGATCAATGGCTTGGTGCTCAGCGCCGGGGTCAGGAATTTATTCAACGTAACGGATCTTCGTAATACTTCTCTCGGGGAGGGTGGAGCACATAATACTGGGGCTGGGCCGATACCGATCAGTTATGGAAGGTCCTATTTTATGGGCTTGAAATACGATGTAAAAGTAACCAACAGAAATTAAACAAAATATTTTATTCAAAATAAAAAAACAAACAATATGAAAACTAAATACTTAAATCGATTTGCGGCGATAGCAACACTAACCATCATGCTAAGCGCATGTGGAAAGGATGACAATGTGATTCCGGATATTCCACCATCTGATGGCACGACAATGACCTTGAATGGTGGAGCAGGCGGTAGCGATGCCGAGAACTCCGTTTATGTGGATTTTAGTGCCGAGACACAACTCTCAGTAAAGAGATTATCTTGGGATTTGGCTTTCTATTCTGGAAATGAATTTAGGGTGAAGCTGAATAATATGGCAGGTGCTGCAACAATTGGTACGGATGAAACCGATTTAAATGCGGTAACTGCTGCCAATTTCGACATCAATACCTTGGCAATCGGACAAGGGCAGGGAACGATGGATATGATTGATGCTGTTGATGGGTCTATATCGGGTACAGCTATAGCGGAGGTATCCGGAAACGACAATGACAACAAGGTGTATGTAATTAGTACAAAAGGTGGAACTGTTGTTTCGGCTGAGGCGGTATATAAAGTGAGAATACTAAGAAAAGGGGAAGGATATACGGTACAATATGGTCAACTTGATGCTACGACATATCAATCGATCGATGTCGCGAAAAATACGGAAACTAATTTCCAATATGTATCCTTTACTACCAACAATGTAGTAGCCGTAGAACCAAAGAAAGAAGATTGGGATATCGTTTGGGGATATAGCATGTATTTCACTGGACCTTTACCTTATTCTTTTTCAGATCTGGTTTTTATCAATCATTTATCAGGAGTAACTGCAGCAGAAGTATTAACAGAAAGTGTGAGTTATGCTGATTTTGGCGAGGGCAATTTAAGTGCCGTTACTTTTAACAATAATATTGATGTAATTGGATCTAATTGGCGCGCAACTTCCCCTCCAGCTACTGCAGGAGTGAAAAATGACAGGTTCTATGTGATAAAAGATGGGGTTGGTAATATCTATAAATTGAAGTTTAATAGCTTTACTGGGCCGGTAAGCAATCCTCTTGGGTCCGGTCCTGGCGATGGTGGTGAAAGAGGAAAGCCTGAAATAGAATTTAAACTCGTCAAGCGAGGATAGAAGAAAACATGTGTTCATGTTAGGTTTGGTTGGTTAAATTTTCCGGCCCGCGTTGGAATGAAAAGGGCCGGATTATTTTATTTTTGTTAATAAGAAGAAAATGAATAAAAAAATAAATTGTATCATCGTACTATTGGTCGCTGTCATTTTTGCATCGTGTAGAAGTAGTAATCAGCAGGCCAGCGAAAGTGTCATTAATGATTCAACGCGTATTGTATCCATCAATGGTACCATCAGCGAGATTCTGGCAGGCCTTGGTTTAGAAGATCATATCGTTGGTGTGGATGTGTCGAGCACATACCCCGAAACCTTGCTACAAAAACCAAAAGTAGGGCATAGTAAAAAAATATCTGCTGAAGGTGTTTTGGCTTTACAACCCAACTGGGTAATAGGTATTCGGCAAGACGTGAATCCCGAGTTGGAAGAACAATTAAAAGCATCGGGTGTTAACATTTTGTTGTTTGATCAGGAATATTCCGTTGATGGCACGAAAGCGCTCATTAGCGCCGTTACTGATAGTTTAGGACTGAAGCAAAAAGGAGATTCTATACTTGTGGCGCTGGATAATGATTTGGCGGTGCTGGAGCGTTTGCCGAAACCGGATACGAAGCCAAAAGTGCTTTTTATTTATGCGCGCGGTGCGGGTACGATGATGGTGGCGGGCGATGACACACAATTGGCTAAAGTTATTGAGTTGGCTGGTGGTCAAAATGCCGTTAGTGGTTTTACTGATTTTAAACCATTGACTTCGGAGGCTTTGGTAGCGGCCAATCCGGATGTAATTTTATTGTTTACCTCGGGTCTGGAAAGCCTGGGAGGGCCTGATGGATTGCTACAAGTGCAAGGGGTACAAGAAACCAATGCCGGAAAAAACAAGAAATTTGTGGAAATGGATGGACAACTGTTAACTGGCTTTAGTCAGCGCATAGGCCAAGCTGTGAAAGAACTATCCGAGAAGATACATTAAAAGTAAAAAGTAAAAACCCGCCAGCTGGTGGGCTCATTGATACCTTTAAAAATAAACAAGATATCAATAATTAAAAAGCACGTCATCTCGATCGTAATGTAGCACGTCATCTCGACCGTAGTGGAGAACGTCATCTCGACCGTAGTGGAGAGATCTAGATGGCTCGATTACACTACGTTTCACTCGACATGACGAGTATTACTGGCAACGCACAACTAAAATGAACAACGAATAACGATATAAGTGAAAAACTATAGCATCATACTGATTGGATTAGGTGTTTTATTACTATTCTCGATGGCCTTGTCTGTTTGCATCGGCGCCGTAAAAATCAGCGCTGGTGAATTACGTTCCATACTAGCTTATCGAATGCATTTGAGTGATGATGTTGGGTTTAGTAGACAGCAGGAAGCTGTCTTGTTTGGCTTACGTTTACCGAGGGTAGTTTTGGCTGTTTTAGTAGGTGCCAGTTTAGCCATTTCCGGCGCCGCGATGCAAGGCTTATTCAGAAACCCATTGGCTGAACCCGGTTTAATTGGGATTTCATCTGGGGCATCTCTATTTGCTGTGCTGGTGATCGTACTGGAGCTTAAATTTCTAACAGCTGCTTTTGGTTATTATGGACTGGCAATTGCTGCCTTTGTTGGTGCATGCCTCACTACCTTTTTAGTATATCGTGTGGCGGTGGTGGGAGGAAGAGCAAGTATTGCCACATTACTATTGGTAGGGATTGCCATTAATGCGCTGGCTGGGTCATTTACTGGCTTGTTAACGTATACGGCCAATGATGCACAGCTCCGCAATATTACGTTTTGGACACTGGGTAGCTTAGGCGGGGCCAGTTGGAAAACGGTATTGTCTATCCTACCCTTTGTACTGATTTCTCTCAGCTGTTTGCCATGGATGGCTAAGCGACTAAATGCACTTGCTTTAGGAGAAAGCCAAGCGGGACATATGGGCATCCATGTAAATATGCTGAAAAGGATCGTTGTTATATTGGCAACATTGGGAGTAGGGGCGTCTGTAGCCGTTTCTGGGGTTATAGGTTTCATAGGGCTGGTGGTGCCACACATTTTAAGGATGGCTATCTCAGCAGATAATAGGTTAGTTATACCAGGATCGGCATTATTGGGAGCCACAGTGTTAGTATTGGCAGATCTAATTTCAAGAACCTTGGTTGCGCCTGCGGAACTTCCTGTGGGTATTGTTACCGCACTGATAGGATCGCCGATATTTATTTATATTATTTTAAGAGAGAGAATGATTAAGGCATAATAGGATATGGTTCAGGTTCATCAATTGTCATACACTGTAAAAGGGAAAAAACTATTGGATAATGTTAGTTTTGACGTGCATAGCGGGCAGCATCTGTCTATTTTGGGTGCAAATGGTGCGGGTAAGAGTACCTTGCTGAAATTGTTGAGTAAAGATTTAGTGACAGCTGAGGGATCTATAAAGATTGCTGGCAAGGAGATTTCGACATATTCTCTTCAGGACCTGTCTAAATTCCGGTCTGTTCTGAGCCAGCAAAATACGATAGCCTTATCTTTTACCGTTTATGAAATAGTATTGATGGGCAGATACCCCCATTTTGAGCAACAGCCAACAGCGAATGATCTCGCCGTTGTCAAATCGGTAATGGATGAAACCGGAATTATGGAATTTAGTGACCGTTACTATCACACCCTTTCGGGTGGGGAACAGCAACGAGTTCAATTGGCAAGGGTTATTGCACAGATTTATGATCAACCGAAGGCTGTTTTATTGTTAGATGAGCCTACCACTGGGCTCGACTTATTGTATCAGCAGCAAATTTTATTGCTGGCGAGGTCATTGGCAGATAGAGGTTTCTGTGTAATCAGTATATTGCACGATATTAATTTTGCTTCTAGATACTCAGATAATATCCTGTTGCTGAAGCAAGGGAAAACAGTGGCGTTTGGAGCACCTGTGGAGGTTATAACATGTAGTCATATCCATGAGGCGTTTAATGTACAGGTAACATTAATGGAGGGCGAACACTTTAAGTGCCCGATGATTGTGCCAAGTGGTATTTTAAATTAAAAAAAAATGGAAGAAACAACAATCGCCTTAAAAGAGCAGTACGCGCTTTTTAGAAAGGAGAATCCAAAAGTTAGGATTAGGGATGCAGCGAAGCAGCTGGGCGTAAGTGAGGCCGAGCTGGTAGCGGTGTCGGATACGGTTATACGATTACAGGACGATGTGAAAGACATCCTGAAAGAAGTGCCAAGCCTTGGATATGTTATGGCTTTAACAAGAAATGATTTTGCTGTTCATGAACGTAAAGGCGAATACCGTAAAGTTGGCATAAATGGCCATGTGGGGCTGGTGGTGAATCCGGATATTGACCTGCGCCTATTTTTACATGCCTGGAAATTTGCTTTTGCCGTTGTAGAGGGTGATCGGAAAAGCTTACAGTTTTTTGGTAAAGACGGAGAAGCAATTCACAAAATTTATTTACAGGAAACGAGCAACGTTGATGCCTACAATGAGCTCGTAAACAAATTTAGGACAACGGATAATAATCAGCCACTGGAGATAGAAGCACCTGCCGCAAGGGCCATTGAAAAGGTGGATAATGATATTGATAGCCAGGGTTTTCAGCAGGCTTGGTTGGCGCTAAAGGATACACATGACTTTCATAGCCTGCTACGCAATTATGGCGTTACCCGCACGCAGGCCATGCGTTTAGCTCCAGAGGGCCATGCCTTTAAAATGGATCTGTCAACATTAAAAACAATTCTAGAGCAGGTGTCAGCTAGAGAATTGGAAATCATGGTGTTCATTGGAAATAAAGGATGTATCCAGATTCATACAGGTTATGCTAAAAAACTGTTGCAAACCGGTCCTTGGTTTAATGTGCTCGATCCCGAATTCAATATGCATCTCAGAGAAGATGCCATAGAAAATATATGGGTGGTGAAAAAACCAACCGACGATGGTATCGTGACCAGTATCGAAGTTTACGATGCGGTAGGCGATATCATTGTACAGTTTTTTGGCAAACGTAAACCAGGTCTTCCTGAGCGTGAAGATTGGCGCCAGGTATTAGCAGATCATACCTAGAAGTAAGGATGAATACATAAAGAGCCCCTATATATATCGTTTATATAGTTGTTTAGTTTAGTTAGTGTAAAGCGGCTGATGTGAATCACCCGCTTTATTTTGTTTTACTAAGTAACTATCAATAATCTATAGCTACAAGGCTTAACTAGAAACTGAAATATTCCCAACCAGAAGGGGTTATACGATTGCAGGTCATATTTTGCGCCCCATTTTCGCTCGAAATATATCGGCCATTATTGCCTCTGAATGCTACTTTTCCATCACTGCTGATTTCCCAGTCGAATTTCTCCCAATCGCCTATACTGGTACGGTTACACGTGATGGGCTGATTTCCGTTTTCGGAAGAAACATATTTACCCATGCTTCTTAAGGCCACCTTTCCACCACCGGCATCTATTACTGTGAATTGTTCCCAAGCTTGTGCTAGGGTACTGGTACATGTCATAGGGGCGGTTCCGTTCCTGCTATTGACATACCGGCCGTTAAATCCCATTAAGGTAATGACCTGCCCGTATGGAATATTGCTGTTTCCATTAGACCGTTGAATGACGACTTCACTAATAGCGCTGAGTAGCGAATTTCCTCCACTGGCATCGGCATTCAGATCCCATATCATTATACCACTGACGCGGTCAAATGCCAGATTGGTTTTGCTTTTAATAGTTGGTATACCGTTATATCCTATATTTTGGTAGGTGTCTGAATTCGGACTGCCTCCCATGGCCAGTATATCTTTGTAATCAGCATACGAAGATGGAGATCGGCCATAGAAAGGAACACCAAGTACAGCTTTTGACGCAGGAAGACCTCTTCCAAGCCAATAATTGAGTGAATTGACGGCAAAATTATAAGTCGAATGATTACTCCCACCGCCATCATACGCCATCAGATTCAGGAAATCGACACTGTTAAATACGGCGTTTTGTATGCTGCTACCATTTTCGGATACTACAGCTGCTGTAAGCAGTTTACCATTATTATGTAGTGCTGTACTCAACTGTTGCATCAGTGCCGTGTAATTATTGGCGGAGGCTCCATTATCTGGGTATTCCCAATCCATATCTACTCCATCAAGACCGTACTGGTTCACGAAATTGATAATATTGTTGGTGAAGTTAGTCCTATAAGTGGGGTTAGCAGCGAAAGCTTCGAAGGCATCGTCATTGCCATTGTTCCAACCGCCTACGGCAATAAGCACTTTAACCGAGGCAGCATGACCGGCCGCTACTAAACTTTGAAGTTTTGATGGATTATCGAGCGCCTGTAACCCTCCGGTAGCGGTAGGAAGAATAAATGCATAATTGACATGGGTGAGCTTATCAAATTGAATTTGGCTAACTGAGCCGGCCCATGAGGGCATGTAACCTACCACCCTAAAACTGCCGGGTATAGCTAGTAGAGCTGCTTCAGGTTGGTTCATCTTACTTTGAGTTTCCATAGAGGTAGGACTTAGCTCGGTCCGTTGGCATCCGATGCCCGCAAAGCCATAGGCCGCGAGGGCAATAAACTTGAGTTTGTTTAATGTCATCATTGTTTGTGATTTTATTGGTTTACTAGGCGCTATAAATAGAATGAACGCCTGCAGTGTTGTTTTTTAAGCTGGGGAATGTTCTTGAAAGTATCAATATTTTTACACATAAGGGTGTTTTGATTACACGAATTAATGTCGTGTTATCATTATTACTCGAAAAGGACGATTATTACTGACTAAGAAAAACAATAGCTATCTCGATCCGCAAAATTTAGGTATTGCGATTAAAGCGGATTATTTTGCCTGATGGGTAAATGAGCGAAATGGTATGAGCGTTGTCTGTTTCTGATAAAAAATGACAGCAATGGAAACGTGCTAAAAAATGGAAGAATAACACGACGGATAAATCGATAGTTGAGTTTTATTTAAGTACCCAATAACCTAAGGCAAGCCAAATCAGCCCTTTTAATAGAAAGAAAAGAAACCCCCAAAAGCCTAATCTTTTCAACCAAACAATGAATTTACTTTTTTGAGGGTTTTTGTTCTCTTCGGCAGACATGACAATGATATTGATAGATAAATATAGCGAATAATTTAAATATTTATTGTACTTCGATACTTCCCGCATAGATACTATCCGAACTTTGATTACTGCCATCATTGCTGAAAAAAGCAAGGTAGGTGTGTAAGATAACTCCTTTATTCGTGCCGCTTATAGAAATGCGCTCCTGCTTATCCACACGGTGGTTGCCCATGATGTGGGCGATAGGATAGTAGTGCTGTTGATTTTCTGGATACAACAAAAGCAAGGTGCGATTGTAGCTGTTTTTATGCTCTTTATCATCTTTATTGTCATATCCCCAAGAAAATACAATATCACTACCCTCCTGTTCCGCATGTACTTGTTTGGCAACAGGTAAAATCCCCTTGCTGAACATGAATTTTTCAGGAATAATACGATAGCCGTTCTCCGTTTCTTCTACTGCTTCTTTGATATTATAGGACATCGCCGAATTGTGACCGGTTCTATTGGGGGCGTACTCCATAAAACCTAATCTTACTAGTGGGACAACCGGGCTCAAGTATTCCTGTATAAAGCTGAATTTTGTCTGTTGTTTTTTCTGGTTCTTAGTCGGCTTACGATTCTTATTTATGCGCGGTTTACTTCTTACATAGTCAATATCCTTCCATCTGCAAAAAACAGCACTGCCCATTGTTCCTGAAACTGAGCCATTGGCGCCATTGGTAACTTTTCCCATATTTCAATAGTTTGGTTAAGTATGCCCCTATTGGGATACAAAGTATAGACAACATACTATATATATTGTTACAGATAAGTAAATAAAAAGGAAGTAAAAAGGATTTTATTTGCTTTTATCCGAACGAGGTCCGAACAAGGTCCGAATGAGCTCCGAACAAACTCCTAATTAATTGATAAGTTGTTTCCTTTTTAGTTCTAAGCGATCAGCCGGGAGCATATAACATGCTAAAGCCTCATCTATCAAAAATAAAGGGGTTATAGCTCAAAACTATTCCATAGTTGTGCATTGGGCTTATCGACGGAAAGATCAATTTGTTCGTGTGTTAGTGGATGTTCAAAGCGAAGACGTTTGGCATGCAGTGCAATGGCCTTCCTAGGGGTTTCCCGAGGGTAGCCGTATTTATAATCGCCCACAATAGGGCATCCAATGGATGCTAGCTGTGCGCGGATCTGGTGTGTACGACCGGTGAAGGGATAAACCTCCAGTAAATAATAACCGTCAGCTTCTGAGACCAACTGGTAGGCCAACTCCGCCTTCTTGCTGTTTTCTACTGGTTCAGGATGTGTGAAGGTGATGTTCTGTTCTTTATCTCTAGTTAGCCAATGAATCAGTTTTGTTTGCTCTTTTGCGGGTGCTTGGTGTACAATGGCCCAGTAGGTTTTGTTCACTTTTCTTTGTTTAAAAAGAGCAATCATACCATTCAGAGCTTCTTGCGTTTTCGCAAACAGCAGTACCCCACTCACACGCCGATCGAGCCGATGCACGGCATAGGCCTCCTCCGGTTTGCCTGTTTGCGAACTTAAATAGCTGCTTACCAGATCCACCAGCGTTCTCTCACCTTTTTTCTGGGTTTCGGCCAGATACCCCGCTGGTTTATTAACAGCAATTAAATGTGGGTCTTCGTAAATAATCTTATCGTTTATGATAGGCATAATCAGGGTCTCACTTTCCGCCGCAAAGATAAGGAAAATGTAGGAAAAGGAAACCGAACACCTAAAACGTAAATTTAAGCTAACAGATCCAATAACAAAGAAGGTTGGATCTGTTACGATTCAACCTTCTTTAGTTTAGTAAATGGTAACAGTAAAAATTTTAGGCCCACTCATTGGAGACGAAAAGACGCGAGCATCTCGCTTTTGGGTAACTCCTGTGCGAGGTAATGAAGACTAAGCTCCTGCTGAGCATGATTCTTTTCCAATTGTCTTAGCTCTTTTACGGAGAGGACCATAGCGTTGTTGGATCCGCTGGCATCGGCAAATGCCCATTTCTTCAATGTATTTCCTTTCTGATCTTTAATGACGATGCTTCGGCTGGTACCTGCCTCTTTTTGGTTGCAGTGTTTGTAATAGATGCGTAGTTCATCCTTATCATTTGTTTGATTCAATTGGAGTTTCCTTAAATCCAATGGCTGGTTTACAAACTGGTGCAGAATGAGTTTGTTGTTAAGATATATCTCATAACTGTCCAAACCTACTTTTGTGGTGAAACCAAATGCGGTGAAGCATAGGGTGACAAGCGTAAATAGCTGCAAATACACCTGTTTGAATGATTTATGTTTCATATGTATATGATTTGATTTTTAAAGGTCATATGGAATATTCATGCGTGTTTGTATTTTGTCTAACATGAATATTTCATAATGAAAAATTAAATGAAAAATAATTGATAAAATCCACTAGCAATATTAGGTGAAAAGAAGGTAAGCTAGAAAAATAGTAGACGAGCAACGAAAATAGTAGACAACCAGTAAATCCTATCTTATTATAGAATCTTCCGCTCCATTTCTTCCCGATAGTTTCGGCCGATGGGTATCTGGTAATCTCCAATAATAATGCTGTTTCTCTCGATCCGCCTGATCTTACCCTTTGAAACGATAAATGATTTGTGTACCCGTATGAATTGATTTTCCGGAAAAAGCTCCTGCATGTACTTTACGGATCCCTTAATAACGATTTTATCCTTTGCGGTATGGATGATAGCATAATCTTTTAGTCCCTGTATATGGGTGACGTCTTCAAACAGTAACTTGATCTTCCGTACGCCACTTTTAACAAAAATAAACTCTGGGCTATTCTTGTTAGGCTCAATACCGGCATTATCCGTTTTTAGAGATAAGAAGTCCCTGGTTTTTTCAAGTGCTACCTGGAAGCGGGTGTAAGATATCGGTTTCAACAGAAAATCAATCACTCCCAATTCATACCCTTCAAATGCATAGTCGCGGAAAGCGGTAGTAAATACCGTGATGGGGGCGTGGGGCAATGATTTTAAGAAGTCGATCCCCGTCATCTCCGGCATTTCAATATCTAGGAACAACACATCTATTTGATGGTGCTTTAAAAATTCGAGGGCATCAAAAGCATTACTGAAACTACCTGCAAGATGAACAGAGCTTACGCGCTTTAGGTAGCCTACCAATATCTCCCTTGCCAAGGGTTCATCGTCTATGATGACACAATTTAGCATAATAGCTCTATTTTTAGTAATACCTCGTATCGATCCGGCTTCTCCGTAATTTGCAAGATATGTTTGTTCGGATATAGTAGCTCCAATCTTTTCCGGAGGTTCATAAGGCCAATACCTCCGTTTTGGGCCACTTGCTTGAAGTTGAGTTTATTGTTTTCTATCCTTACTTCAAGCGGGGGCCCCGCCTCAACATGGATATGTAGAAAAGCATGATGTACTGCTTTGCTGATACCATGCTTAAATGCATTCTCTACTAAAGGTAGTATTAAAAAAGGAGGGATCAGGCAGCTATCCATGTTTCCTGTTACGGTTAATCGAATATCTGCGTTGTTTCCCTGCCGTATTTTTTCCAGCTCGAGGTAATTGCTAAGGTAGTTAACCTCTTTCTCCAGGGGCACATAAGTCTCATCACTTTCATATAACATATATTCCATCAGCTCGGAAAGTTTTAATACAACATCTGGAGCTTCATCCGATTTTTTTATCGTGAGTGCGTATAAGTTGTTCAGTGCATTAAAGAGAAAATGCGGGTTAACCTGTGAGCGGAGATAATTAATCTCGGCCTGCAATTTTTCAACCCGTATTTCCTGCAGTACTTTTTTCTGTTCATACCAATCAATGCTGAACTTCAGGGCAATGGTTAATAGTAAGTAAAGCGATGTATGGGTGAAGTTATAAATCAATGCATCAACGAGCTGTGCTTTTCTGCTTGGACCTAAGACATAGCCGAAGAGATAATAATCATAGAGGCTCTGTATCAGCAGGTAGCCAATGAGCAGGAGGAACACGAAACCAAAGTAGCCGCCGTATTTCCCGCGCAAAAGATAATGTGGTATCAGCCAACGGATATTGACCCATGCGAGTGCTATGAGTAGACTAACTCTAACGATAGAGCAAATGAAAAAATTGGGGAGACCAGCTTTTTGTATCAGATAGGTGCGGTCATAGAGAAAAACTAAGGTGACCAATATCCAGTAACCGAGGTAGATCCACTTGTGTTTTGCTATTAAACTATTGTGTATATCTGCGCCCATCATATATTGCATTTTACTAAATACGGAATTGACGAAAGAAGCGTAAAATTTAATAGAGCAACTGCAAAAAAAGTAGATGAATGAAGATCATCATTTTGTTTGGTAAAATCAAGGTAAATGAAAAAAGAACCTTTATTTTAGACTTCTTTTTACCGCAAAAAAAGCAAATCGAGCAGCGCGAGATAACGAACGCCTTAAAAACAAACACTATGTGAGTAACCTCCCGCTGTGCCTAGTCGCTACAACGGTAGTGCATCCACCTGCAAACCGCAACTAGCCAAGGCGGATTTTTTGTAGAACGGATGGTTCTTGCGAACAAGCTGAACCGTTCCGAAGAACGCAAATGGCATCGGCTTGTGGAGGAAGCAATCGGCAGCTAAACA
>Ga0160438_1000202_pt1 | contig 21106 bp, 17 predicted proteins | sample HID1975K_E0MG_FD_108203 | JGI IMG/M metagenome (GOLD analysis project Ga0160438, IMG submission 108203) | Enriched soil microbial communities from UW Madison campus, WI, USA - HID1975K_E0 MG | ecosystem: Environmental > Terrestrial > Soil > Unclassified | place: USA: Madison, Wisconsin...
ATATAGAAGAAGCAACAAACTATTTGCAATCAAACGGTGTGGAAACCTGTGATGAATTGGAAGAACTTCCGGAAAATATGCATTGGATTACAGACCCGGCAGGAACTGTTTTCAATTTACAACAAAGAGAAACAGAGTAATACGAATTTTAATACACTGAAATATGAAAATAAGAGGTACAGTAGTTTGTTTACCTGTCCAAATCTGGATAAAACACTAACGTTCTACAAAAACATATTTGGACTTTTTGGTATTCAGATTGAGGACGGAATGATTACGATCGAGCTTCCCAATCTTTCGTTGTTTCTTATGGAAAAAGATGCTTTTGAAATGTATAGCAGAAAAGCAGGTCGTGAGGTGCAATTTCCAAACGATAATGTGGGAGCAATTATAAATAAAATAATTTGTCCAGTTTTTTTGCTGATTAAGACAACAACTACCCGAAGAAATATTATTGAAATTCTTTTCATAATGATTTAAGAATTTTAAATACATTGCAGATATAATAAATATTTGTTGTTTATCAGTAAATATTTGCTTTTTTTTTTAAGATGTTAGACTACGCTAGTTTAAAAAGATTGAAGAGGGAATGCATGGGCTAGTTGCTGTTGCGAGCGTTGGAATTAGTGTAAACCTCCCGCTGTTTATCTGAGAAAATCAAGATTCGAAACGGTTTGCAATATGGTATCCAGCAAGAAACATTGATTAGTAATTTTTATCAGTAATATTGGTAAATCAGAAAAAATAACTAATTTTGATTATAACTTAAATCTATAAAATGTACCTTAAACCCAAAACCTTAACCCTTTTGCTGACAGCATTCCTATATTCATTTGGCTTCTACTCATGTACGAAAGAAGACGACGAATTGAGAAAACGAATTGAACAACTAGAATCGAAAGTGGCATCGATGGAGAGCAGACTTGATCAGATCGGTGCAAATTTGGTCGAACTGGAAGAACAAGGAAAGCTTAATGCGGAAGAGACTAAAGCACTGCAAGCTTTGACAAATGACCTCGTTAACCTGACAAATGATTTAAAGGCAAAAGATATATCGCAAGCGAAAGAAATCACAGGAATAGCGGAACGCATTTCGGAATTGCGGAACTCTTTACAGCACGCCGTTACGGTTGTACAGTTCGAAGCGCTGAACAAAACGGTAGCGCAGCTCAGTGCACTAATTAACCAACAGGGATTGGATCAGAAATTGACCGCAAAGAATGTTGAAGAGCTCAATAAGCTAATAGAGGCAATGTCGAGTGATTTAGAAGTTCTCAAGGCTGATCCATCTGGTGCTAACCTGGATAGGCCTACAAATTTGACCGCCAGTCAAGGGCGGTTTAATACACAGATCGTCGTTTCTTGGACCTCAACAATAGCAGCAAAGAACTATCAACTGTTCAGATTCAATGATATCAAGGGCGATTATGAGAAGATTTATGAAGGAGCTGATACACTGTATACAGACACAGCTACCTTTACACCGTATCAAAATGTTTTTTATAAGGTGAAAGTGTCCAACAGTTTTTCCTCCTTTAGTAATTTCAGTGACGTAGCTATTGGTTTTACATCGGGTAGTAAATATAACAGATATCTTTTTTTCGGCTATGAAGGAAGGCAGCCTGGTACCTTGGGTCTTGTTTTATACATGAATGTCGATCAGGAAGACAATATCTATTTATCGGATGATTATAACGCTTGGCTACAGAAGTTTGACAAAAGTGGTAATTTTAAAGAGATTTTCTTCCGAGGCAATTCCCCTAGAGGAACCGCTTTTTTAAGTGATGGTACGATGGTAGTTACAAACACCCAAGTAAGTAACTATGTGAAATTAGTTGACCGAGAAAAGAAAATCCTGAAGCAATGGGGTACACCTGGCACAGGTAATGGTCAGTTTGGCAATATTGAAGAAGTGACGGTTGATAATGATGATAATATCTATATTGTTGATGGTATCGCAAATAGTATTAAAAAATTTGATAGTAATGGTCAATTTTTGCTCAAATTTACAGGAGCCGTACAAGCACCTGGGCAAGTAGAGAATCCGTACCCCAGAGGTATATGCTTTTTGAACAATAAGATTTTTGTTAGCTCACCGCAGAACGGTTTAATAAGAGTCTTCGATAAAAGTGGAAACCTTCTTGATACCTGGGATACGGGCGTAGCGTATTGTTCCACAATCAAAGCTTTCAAAAATAACTTATACATCACGGGGGTTGATTATGTTCTTAAGACCGATGAATCGGGACGAGTGTTGGAGAGAATTGGTGAAAAAGATCTAACTGGAAGTTACCTGTCCGGTATTGCAATTAACTCTAAAGGGGATGTTATTGTGAGTGCAACCTATAACCGGAAAATCCATATATACAAAGAGCTGTAAAGCAGTAAATTTTCTTCGGAACTTACGCTTTCCAAAAGAAGATTATGCCAATAACGAAAAAAATATTATAAATATCAACTTAGATCTATTTTATGCACTTTTTACTTAAATCTAGAAGGCCTTCTTTTCTTATATTATTTTGTTTATTTTGTTTCCTTGCTTGTAAAAAGGAAGATGAGGAATTAAAGCGGCGTGTGGCCGAACTTGAATCAAGAGTAACATCAATGGAGAAGCGTCTTGATCAAATCGATACCGACTTGCTCATACTGGAAAAACAGGGGAAACTAAATGCAGACGAAGCAACAGCACTGAAAGTATTGACTAGTGATTTGCTTAATCTAACAGCTGAACTGAAGGCAAAGGATGATGCACAGGCCAGTGATATAGTTGGAATATCCGAGCAAATTACAAATTTGCGTAAGTCTGTCCAGAATGCAGTCACTACTGTTCAGTTCGAGGCGCTGAACAAGACGATCACCCAACTAAATACATTAGTAAGTCAGCATGGATTGGATCAGAAAATGACAGCGGAGAATATTGAAGCGCTTAATGTACTAATTGAGGCGATGTCGTCCGACTTAGAGTTTCTAAAAAAGGGTTCGTCGGGTGCAACGATGGATCGACCTGTCAACTTAAGAGCTAGCCAGGGGAGCTTTGGAGATCGGATAGATGTCTCATGGACACCAATGCCGACGGCAAAAAATTACCAGCTGTTCAAATTCAACAATATTAAAGGAGATTACGAAATGATATACGAGGGAGCAGATACACTTTATACAGACATGGCGTCCTTCGAACCCTACCGAAAAGTGTTCTATAAGGTTAAGGTATTAAATAGCTTTTCGTTATACAGTGACTACAGCGATGTAGCCTTCGGTTACACCCTTGGTAGCAAATATTATAAACATCTTTCCTTTGGGTATGAGGGCACAGTTCCTGGGTCATTTGGATTTATTTTATTTCTATCGCTTGATAAAGAAAACAACCTTTACTTATCAGATGACTATAGAAGCTGGGTCCAGAAATTTGATTATAATGGTAATTTTAAAGAAGTTTTTTTTACCATAAATTATCCTGCGGCGTCTGCTTTTCTAAATAACGGGACTATGGTATTGGCTAATAGTCAGGGCACCTATAATATTAGGCTGATCGATAAAAGCAAACAAGTTATCAAACAGTGGGGACCTGCGGGAACAGGCGATAGTCAATTAATGAGCCCACAAGATATCGCTTTAGATGAAGAAGAGAACATTTATATAGTTGATGCCTATACAAATACAGTTAAAAAATTCGATCGAGATGGCAAGCTTCTTTTTGTATACAGAAACGTAGCGGAGAGAACACCGGAGCAAGTCGAAGGTCCGGCACCTCGTGGCCTTTGTTACTTGAATGGTAAAATCTTCGTAAGCTCATCCAGAAACGGTCTTATCCGCGTATTTGATAAAAGTGGTAAATTTCTTTATTCATGGGATACGGGTGCTCCGGAATGTGCTAATATTATTGCGCAAGGAAATAGCCTTTATATAAGCTGCTTGAACTTCATTATGAAAACCGATGAGTTGGGGCAGGTACGGGAACGTATAGGAGTAGATGATCTAACGGGGAGCTACTTAACAGGTATGGCAGTGAATATTAACGGTGATGTCATTGTAAGTAGTCCTTATGATAGGAAGATTCATATATTTAGGGAAGCCGATTAACTTGACACCTGATCATTGTTTCAAGACCATCGATTTTCAACTGGGTTTTTTGCAGGACTTTCTGTAGTTCACTAACCTTTTTGGATAGCAGACGTACTTGGCTATTGTCAATCGGCGTTGCCATAGCTTTTGTTTGGCTCAATGTCTTTGTCTTCAAAGGAAGCAAAGGATATTGGGTTATCCAACTATCGATCATTTTTCTGTTGATCTTGAACTTTTTCTCGGCGGCCCGTTAGCTGAGCGATCCGGTTTGAACTTCCGATACAACCTTTCGCTTTACTGCTTCGGGGTAAGACCCTTCATTCCGCTGAAAAGGGTTGATCGATTCTCTCTTTTTTTGATTTTTTGACATACAACTTTATATTTTATTGTAAAGCTATTTCAGAACAAGACAATAGTTAATAGAAGAAAACCACATTACACCTTTTCAGGCCCAGCAAACTTCTTGTTTTGTGGTTTAATAGGAATCAATCTGAAATACCTACTTTTACTGCGTGAAATTTATAGCGTTATTTCTGGCCTTCATTGTAGTCATGCTCACTATCACACCCTGCTGTGCGGTGGAAGAGTCTGAGGGACATACACATGAAACAATGAAAAACGAAAAGCATCAATGCGATGAGCAGGATGGAGATTGCTACAGTGACTGCTCACCGTTTTATGTGTGTGGAACTTGTATTGGATTTACATTTACCACTCAGCAGCTAATTACCTTCACCGTTCAGCTCAAACCTGTACAGCATAACACCGCCTACATTCCGGTTGAATTGCTCCTCATTCCCCTTGCTATCTGGCAACCGCCCAAGCTTTCTTAAGCCACGCTTTACACATCGTCCGAAATGGACTCATTTATCGAAATCATTAGTATAAAATCAAGTCATGAAAAGAACAATTGTGCTTTTGGCTATGCTGTTATTTACAGCTGTTGCCTTTGCCCAAAATACATATAAAGCGATCATTAAAGATGCTGAAACAAACCAGATACTGCCGGGAGCAACAGTAAAAGTCCTGGGTACAACGCTTGGAACTACATCAGACAATACCGGATCGGTAATACTTACCGGACTGCCTTCCGGTAAGCAGGCCATCCAACATAGCTATGTAGGATTCAAAACCAAAACCGATACGTTAACTTTTCCGTTTGTGGAAACGTCTGTCCGAACCGTTTTACTGGAAGTAGCCGAAGATGATGAGGAGCTGGAGGAAGTGGTAATTTCGGCAACACGGAGTAGTCGTACCATTGACAATATTCCTACCCGTGTGGAAGTCATCGCAGGGGAAGAATTGGATGAAAAAGGGAATATGAAGCCTGGAGACATCCGCATGTTACTGGCAGAAAGTACCGGCATACAGAGTCAGCAGACTTCTGCTACCAGTGGCAACTCCGCCATCCGTATTCAGGGGCTGGACGGAAAATATACCCAGATCATCCGTGATGGTTTTCCTTTGTATTCTGGTTTTTCCGGGGGATTGGGCTTATTGCAAATCGCACCGCTTGACTTACAACAGGTGGAAGTGATTAAAGGGTCAGCATCAACATTGTACGGTGGCGGCGCTATTGCAGGTTTGGTGAACTTAGTGTCTAAAAAGCCTACTGAACGCCAACTGAATTTTCTTTTGAACGGAACCTCAGCGCTGGGACTAGACGCAAGTGGCTTCTACTCCCAAAAATTTGATAAAATTGGAATCACCGTTTACGGCGCATACAATAAAGGCACGGCTTATGATCCTTCGGATATTGGCTTAACGGCAATTCCTAAGTTTGACCGCTTTACCTTAAACCCTAAATTGTTTTTCTATTTTAACGAGGCTACGACGCTCTCTGCCGGAATCAATGCCACAACAGAAAAGCGGATGGGCGGTGATCTGGAATACGTTAAAGGAAATGGCAGCGCCAGTCATTCCTATTTTGAAGAAAATAAAACCGGGCGTTACAGCTCACAAGTAGAGCTGGATCATAAAATAGGTGAAAACCGGAAGCTGACACTGCGTAATTCAGTAAGCTATTACGACCGCAGTATTGGTTTACCGAACTATCTTTTTTCCGGAGTGCAGGTATCTACCTACAGTGAGGCCAGTTACAGTCGAAATGGAGAAAAGGCTGATTGGGTATTGGGTGTAAATCTGCTTACCGACCACTTCAGCGAAGATAACAACAGCAACATTGCCCTGAGAAGTTACAGTTATACTACCATAGGAGGATTTGCGCAAAACATCTGGAACTTATCCGAAAAGTTTAGCGTCGAATCGGGTATCCGTGGGGATTACCACAACGAATATGGCTTTTTCTTTTTACCGAGGATTTCCGGTTTATGGAAAATCAATGAACATTTATCGACCCGTTTGGGTGGCGGTCTTGGTTATAAAGCACCTACCGTATTTACAGAAGATGCTGAGCGTATCCAGTTCAGAAACGTATTGCCGATTGATGTTGGCAACACCAAAGCAGAGCGTTCTTATGGCGCCAATTACGATGTGAACTACCGCTCCTCATTTTTCGATGGTACTGTTGGATTTAGCATCAATCACATGTTCTTTTATACCCGCATCAACAATCCGATTTTGTTAACAGACGCAGCTAGCGGTAGTCTGGCTTACGTGCAGCCAGATGGCAATCTGGATACTAAAGGAATGGAGACCAATGTTAAAGTTACTTATGGTGATTTCAAACTTTTTATTGGTTACACATTAGCTGATGTAAATCAGCACATAGGCAGTACCAGCACCACTTATCCTCTTGTTTCCAAACACCGTTTGAACAATGTGCTGATGTTTGAAGTAGAAGATGAGTGGAAGATCGGCGCTGAGGCCTATTACTTCAGTAAGCAGAGACTGAACGATGGTACTAACGGTAAAAGTTACTGGACAGCTGGTCTGATGGCTGAAAAGCTGTGGGAAAAATTTTCCATATTTGTGAATTTCGAAAATCTCACCAATACCCGCCAAACTAAGTTCGACAGTATCTATACAGGCAGCATTACCAGCCCTGTGTTCAGGGATATATATGCCCCTGTTGACGGATTTGTGATTAATGGAGGTATTAAATTTAAACTATAGCCATTAAATACAACTAAAAAGCTAAATTTATAATACCGACCTTTGGGAAAGGATACAAAAACAAGGTCATGATAAATATTGATTCAGTTTTAGAAGAATTGCCTTTAAGTGATCGAGTTCTCTTAGGGCTTCGAAAGGCCATGCGTAAATTGGCGGATGAAACAGCGGCAACAGGAGGCACTCTTGTAGTGAAGAAGGATGGTGTACTCAAGGAAGTTCCTGCTAAGGAACTATTGGGAACGCTACCAGAAGAATAATAAAAGATTAAAATATACGATAATGAAGGCTATCTCATAAAGATGGCTTTTCTTTTTTAAAGCACTTCTCCGTCTTTGCGGCTTCCCGTAAAAAACCAAAAAATAGAACCGATTAAATTTGCGGCAATTTATCCTCAATAATTCATATATTTTGTCGCTACTGTCCGGTAAAATCCACTAAAATTTCGTAATCTCAGATAAAGCTACGCTTCCCTCTTGCCCTGCTGTCCGGTTAATTTCTTCCCTGTCCAGATATTTTATCAGCTGACTAGCCAAAAGGCTGTCCGCTGAAATAATTACTTTTGTTCATACTTTTTAGTGTCGTAACTCAAAAGTATAAATTCTGGAGCAGCCTGATTAATTCTACTGCTCCTTTTTTTCCAGACAGTAATGTTAAAAAATAAAAACCATATAGGATGATGTAAGGACTACATGAAAAACATATCTTCGTTTGGTAAACATAAAATATGCACACGCCGAAATCATTTCCCGCTTTTTCTTCTCATCAGAAATTAATTGTTGCTTTACTGACCCTTACGCAATTCACGGTAGTTTTAGACTTTATGGTCATGTCGCCATTAGGCGATACGCTCATGAAGTCAATGCACTTAGAGCCAACGCAATTTGGACTTATTGTTTCTTCATACGCCTTTAGTGCTGGATTATCGGGATTGCTCACTGCAGGATTTGCAGACCGTTTTGATCGTAAAAAGCTTATGGTATTTTTTTATTCTGGATTCATCTTCGGGACGCTTTGTTGTGGTCTTGCTAACACCTACTATACGATGGTGGCAGCTCGTGTTATAACAGGCCTGTTCGGGGGAGTAATTGGTTCGATTTCCCTTGCCATCATCACGGATCTTTTCGATATATCACAGCGGGGTCGTGTGATGGGCTTTGTCCAAATGGGATTTGGCGCTAGCCAAGTGTTAGGGATTCCTATCGGCTTGTTTCTGGCTAATCATTGGGGATGGGAAACAATCTTCTTTTTGATTGCAGGTATTGCCATGTTTGTCATGCTCATGATCAGCCTAAAATTAGCACCTATAACCGCTCATCTCGGCATGCAGCAAGACAGCAATGCATTAGTGCATTTATGGCATACGATAAAGAAGCGAGACTACCGGATTGCTTTTACTGCGACAGCGCTGATGTCTGTGGGCGGCTTCATGTTGATGCCCTTTGGCAGTGTTTTTGCCGTCAATAATCTTGGCGTATTACATACACAGCTACCCTTACTTTTTATGGTGGCCGGTTTAGGTTCTCTATTTTTCATGCCGATGTTTGGTAGGTTGAGCGATCGGATGGACAAATTCAGGCTCTTCACGCTAGGTGCATTGTTTATGATCGTCGTTACCGTTATTTACACACATCTGACACCTATTCCACTTTGGATAATTATGTGTATAAATGTCCTGATGATGGCTGGTATCATGGGACGTATGATCCCCTTTACTGCCCTCACTACAGGGGTTCCAGATCTAGCAGATAGAGGCGCTTTCATGAGTATGAATTCCTCTTTACAACAGATGGCGGGTGGCGCTGCGGCAGTAGTTGCGGGCACGATTGTCAGTCAAAAAGACAAATTCAGTCCACTCGAACATTATGATACGCTGGGGTGGGTCGTTGCTTTACTTACGTTACTATGTATCTACCTGGTGTACCGTGTAAACGTAGTGGTTAAAAAGAAGGAAAAAATAGCATATCATCACCATTCGTCAAGTAAAAAAGGAGAACTAGATGAATCAGTTATTAGTAGGTAATACCCTGAAGTTTTAAATAACATTTTCTCCCTGATGCCAGAGATGCGATAATCATTACCGTCCATTTTCCCTTTACAATATACAAAGTATCTTTTACCGACTTAATGTGGCTTTTTTATTTGTAGCAAAATAATGTAGATATTTGCCTACAAAGTACGATTAAGGTGACGATCGAGTATTGAAGCAGTATGCTGTAACTATCAGTAATTCAATGGATTGAATTGTGGTTTTTGCAACGGATTTAGCAATAAATTTCAACTTATCGTATATTAGCACAATACAAACATTCTTTTAATATTTAAAATAGACGCAAGGGTTATATGTACGACGCTTACATTAATTATCTGGAAAAATTTAGCTCTCGACCCCTAACAGAGGAGGATAAGGAAGTGATAAGGCAGAACTTTACGCCAGTCAGATTAGGGAAAAGGAAATACATTTTACAGGACGGAGATATTTGTAAGAAATTTGCATTTATTGTAAAAGGTGCGATGCGTATGTATTTCGTTGACGATAAAGGTCTGGAACATATTGTGAGGCTAGGGATCGAGGATTGGTGGATGGGCGACCGTGAAAGTTTTATAAACCAAACGCCAAGCCGGTTCCATATCGACGCTTTGGAGCAATGCCACTTGCTTTGTATGACTTTAGATAACGCTAAGGAGTTGGAGAAAAAGGTTCCTGCCTTCCGGCAAATGATGAACAAGCTCGACGAACGTAACATCATGGCCAATGAACGACGCCTCACAGCCGCAATAAGTTTCACTGCTGAAAAGCGTTATATAGATTTTGCTGAATGTTATCCCGAGCTTGTTGGTCGTTTTCCTCAGCATGTCATTGCTTCTTATCTCGGTATCAATAAAGATACGCTAAGCCGTGTCAAACGCCGACACAATTTAAAATAACATTGTTATTTTTTGTCTTAATAGGCAGAACATTTAGGCGCGGTAACATACGCCATAAATTCTGCTACAGGTGAGCATTATGCTGAATAATAGTAGGCTATCCCGAGCTTGCCAATTGTTTTCCTCAACATTGTCATTGCTTCTTAACCAGGCATCTGTAGAGATAGCTTATGCCGTGACAATCGCTTGCTAGCGTTGTTTAAACCAGTCTATTTTCTTGCCGCCATTAAAACAGTAGACCTTTGTCTACTTACTTTTCCTATAAACATCATCGTTTCGTTGCATTCCGATTGCGGAGATTTGTATGGCATCTTATAACGATGTTCATGCAGTACACAGGATCCATATTTCCATTGATTACCGTTCTAAAAAGCTGCAAAAAAAAATCTGAACGGTATGGAAATACATAAATATGCGAACGGGGGGTAACCCTCTTTTGGAAACTAAAACAATGCACAATGAAAGGAAAACAACCCCAACCAAAACGGATCAGGAGATCAATCAATAATACGCACGGCTGATGAAACTAAAAACTGTATTACTAGTAAGTCTCTTAATATTGGCAAAATTTTCCTATGCCCAAAATTTCAAACTGTTACGTTTTAATGAAGATTATTTAGCATTGAAGGATAGTACCCGCACCTTTTACAACAGGTTGAAATACCAGCCGCTTTCCGAAAGCGGAAGAAGCTATATTTCCTTCGGTGGCGAGCTACGGGCTGAACTGGACCGGGCACAGCACGAAGACTGGGGCGCAAGTAGTGTCGGCAGAAATATTTTCTTGCTACAGCGGTACCAGCTGCATGCTGATCTGCATCTAAGTGACAGGATCAGGATCTTCGGGCAGTTACGGAGCGGCTTGGAGAACGGGCGAAAGAACGGACCACGGCCCATCGATGAAGATCAACTGAACGTTCAGAACCTTTTCATAGACCTAATCCCTTACAAAGGAATGGAGGATAGGATGACCATCCGGTTAGGACGCCAGGAATTGCAGTACGGTAGCGGCCGGCTGCTCGATGTCCGCGAAGGCCCCAACCTTCGCTTGTATTTCGACGGAGCCAAGGTGGCATATACTTCCCCAAAATGGAACGTTGATGCTTTCCTCATGGCGGCCGGCCGTGTAAAGACCGGTGTGTTTGATAATCCCATTATTAATCAAAAATCGAGCCTTTGGGGTATTTACAGCACCCATAACGCGGCTAAAATGCTTCATATAGACCTTTATTATATGGGTATCAACCGGGATGAGGCCGGGTTTGATGATGGTGTTGCCGCTGAAACCCGCCATACCGTGGGTACCCGGTTGTGGGCGAATGGAAATGAAGTGCTTTACAACTTTGAGATCGGTTATCAGTTGGGCACGTTTGGGGCGGCAGATATCCGCGCTTGGGGTGGTTCCATGGATATCGCTTATCGCTTCGTTAATCTGAATGGAGCTCCGACAGTAAAGCTCCGAAGCGATTTTATTTCAGGCGATGATGCTAAGGGCGACGGTAAACTGGGCACATTTAACGCTTTATATCCGAATGGCGGTTATTTTGGGATGAATCCACAGGCCGGTCCGGCAAACCTGCTGTCTATTCATCCCAATCTGAGCTGGAACCCAGTCGAGAATGTACTACTTTCCTTAGAGACGGTCTTCTCCTGGCGGCAATCCCTGCAAGACGGTATTTACCTCCCAGATGGTACGCTCAGGCTGGGTTCCTCAAATTCAGACGGCCGATATATTGGCACAGCTTACATTGCTACGGTATCCTGGCAGATCAACAAGTTTCTGAGCTACAATGCCGGCCTACAATATTTTAAGACTGGGGATTTTATCAATGACGTGATACCGCAGCATAAAGATGGGGTTTTTATCAGTTCACTCTTAGGTTTTAAATTTTGATCAGAAGTATAAGGAAACTTGCTTTTGATCCTGCTCGCACAAAAGATACGTAGGCGCTATAACATCGGGAATTCTATTACATCATTAATATACATTTATGAAAAAAACCATTGCATTACTCACAACAGCACTTTTCGGTTTAGGATTACATGCGCAAACGAGCAATTCTTCAGCCGGTGCGGACCTGATCGTTTATCATGCCAAGATCACAACCCTGACGGAAGCACAGCCGCAGGCCACGGCGCTTGCTGTAAGTGCCGGCAGGATCTATGCCGTCGGCAATGACGACGAAATCCTTGCCCTTAAAGATGGGCATACCCAGCTAATCGACGCAGACGGCAGACGCCTGATCCCCGGACTGGAAGATTCGCACATGCATCCGCTGAACGAGAAGAATTTTAATTATAAGGTACGATGGGATAATGTACCGACGCTTAAAAGGGCGCTTGAAATGCTAACCGAGCAAGCGGCGAGAACACCGGATGGTCATTGGGTAAAAGTGCACGGCGCATGGTCTCCTTATCAATTTGAGGAACAACGTTATCCGACAATTGAAGAATTGAACAAAGCGGTGCCAGACAAGCCTTTATATGTTCAGTATGCTTACAACAGGGTATGGCTCAACAAACCGGCCATGAAATTCTTCGGGGTCGGCACGTCAAAATTCCCGATGCTACCCGGCACTGAACTCCAAAAGGATGATAAAGGCAATTATACGGGAGTGATTGAGGGATATACGTTCGAATTTCTGGCAATGGATGCCATGTTGCCGACAGCAACACCGGAGGAGCAGGTGAGCTCCCTTGAATATCTGATCAAAGACCTGAACCGTTTCGGGATGACCTCTGTCATTGACAACTCCAGCCTCATTGGTTATCCAGAAGGTCACGCACCGCTTCAAACGCTTATTAATGAGAATAGGCTAAATGTCCGATTTCCGTTTGCTGACCTCGGGTTTAGTGATGATCCTAGAAAAAACTGGGTAGATACCGAGATAGAAAGGATCACGAAGATTTCACCTTTAAGCCCGGGACAAAATTTGCACCCCAATCTGGAGCATGGCTATGAGTATGAAGGGACTGGCGAGGTACTCCGTGCCGAGATCCATGACCATGAGAATTTTGATAGACCAACGGTCGTCATCCCAAAAGAACAAATGAGGCAATACGCGGAAGAAGATGTACGTAAACTCATACAAAAGAGAATCCCTTTTCGTATGCACATAACCTACAACGAAAATATAACCCCTTTCTTGGACGCGATGGAAGAAGTGGTCAAGACCACACCACTTGACGGCATGCGCTGGAGTATTGAACATGCAGAAACGATCAGCGATGAAAATATCGCAAGAATCAAAAGGTTAGGCGGCGGTATCGCACTTGACGCAAAAATGGCGCTGCACGGAGAAGCTTTTGCTAAAACCCATGGCAGAGAAAAAGCGTTGTACACACCAAGATTCAGTGCGCTGATGAAAAGCGGCATTCCCTTGTCGTTGACATCGGATGCTTTCCGCGTCTCTCCCGGTAACCCCTGGATAGGGATCAGTTGGGCAGTGACTGGCAAAGCCGTTTCTGGTAACGTCATTCTGGCTGAGGATAACCGCCTGACACGTGAAGAAGCCCTGAAATTATATACCATCGGTGCCGCCTGGTTCGAATATCAGGAAAGTGACAAGGGACGCATCGCACCAGGAAATCTTGCAGACTTCGTGCTGCTGAGTGATGATTACTTTGCTGTGGCTGATGACCAGATCAAAAACCTGCAATCTGTGCTGACCGTAGTAGGCGGAAGAGTGGTTTACGGCTCAGATAAATACAGTGACCTTTCGCCAAAGATCGCGGATCCGTTACCGTCATGGTCGCCTGTGAAATATTTTGGTGGCTACCATTTTGAGAAATAAACATAACCCGCGCACATTTCAGGTCAACCAACCTGTTTTGTGTGATCCATGATCCTCTATAAAAATCCCCAGGAGGAAGGCTAAACTTGAAGGTCCTTAAATGGACCACGATGGTTTGCCTTTCTCCATTTTGCTTATCCTTTGTCATAAAAGTGTAAATTCCAAAAGTTTGCTTGTAGGTATTTAGGTAAATGCCTAAATTTGTTGCATGAAAATACTAGAAGTAATTAAATCGATATCTAACCAAACTCGTCTGAATATCCTTACTTGGTTGAAAGACCCTATTGCTTATTTTCCAGCCGAGGAGTTGACTGACTACAGTCCATCATTAGGTGTCTGTGTTTCTGATATTGCTAAAAAAGCAGAAATGTCTATTCCAACGGTTTCAGTTTATCTGAAAAATATGTCAGCAGCAGGCCTTTTGGTGTCAACAAGAAAAGATCAATGGACATATTATAAACGTAATGAAAAAGCAATACAACAGTTAGCCCAGTTGATCAAAGAAAACTTATAAAAAAAATTTCAACAATAATTTAGGTATTTACCTAAATTACTAAATTAATATAAGTTTAACTAGTTCAATAGTTTAGACAAACAAATTCATCAATTTTACAAACATATAACTAAATAAATACAATATGAAAGCAGCAGTGTTAAACGAGTTCGGCTCGGTAGAAAAGTTTGAAATATTAGATGTCCCAACCCCAAAACCGGGATCTGATGAAGTACTTGTAAAAGTATTGGCGACATCAGTGAATCCGTTGGATTTCCAGGTCCGCCGGGGGGATTATAAAAATGAGTTGCAGCTTCCGGTTATCACCGGGCATGATGTGTCCGGCGTGATTGTAGAGGTTGGAACAGGGGTCAAAAATTTTAAGGTCGGTGATGAGGTATATTACACTCCGGAAATCTTTAACGGACACGGGAGCTATGCGGAATATCATGTTGCCAAGGAATCCATAATCGGTATCAAACCGAAAAACGTAAGCCATTTAGAAGCCGCAACATTTCCTTTAGCAGCCGGTACTGCTTGGGAAATGCTTTATACCCGGGCACAACTTAAGATCAACCAAACGATCTTAATACACGGTGGTGCAGGCGGCGTCGGAATACCCACTATTCAAATGGCAAAGGCTATGGGTGCAACCGTTTATACGACGGCGAGAACCGTGCACCATGAGTTTCTCAAAGGATTGGGAGCGGATCATACCATTGACTATGAAAAGGAAAATTATATCGATGCAATTTTAGAGCTGACAAATAACAAAGGCGTGGACGTTGTGATCGATACAATAGGTGGTAACACACTTTCGGACAGCGGTAAGATTTTAAGTCAACTGGGACAGGTCGTAACATTAGTTGATATTGAAAAGCCGCAAAACCTGATCCACGCATGGGGGAAAAATGCCACTTACCATTTTGTATTTACCAGGCAGAGCAGAAACAAACTGGACGAACTCACCAAGCTGATAGAGTCCGGAAAGCTGAAGCCTGTGTTAAACAAAGTTTTCCCATTGTCGGAAATAGGTAAGGCGCACAGCCTGCTTGAATTTAGAGACAGTGATAAAGATTTCTATGGTAAGATCGGTGTACAGATAGGCAATTAAAACAGTCATTAAACGAAAATCAGTTATGAGCAATCAAGATATTTTTATAAAGGCGAACAAAGCTTTGGCGGAAGGAAACTATGACGAATTCATCAGTTACTGCACTGAAGATATCAAATGGGAAAACGTCGGTGATAGCACCTTCAACGGGAAGGCCGAACTTCTTAGGTACATAAGCTCAGCTTATGATGGGATAACATTTACAACAGAAGATCACATCAAAGAAAATGATCTCGTAGTTGAGCTTGGTCAGATAGTATTCGAAAAAAACGGCGAGTCAAAAAAGAGTTCCTATTGCGACGTTTGGCGTTTTAAGGATGGATTGATCAGTCAAGTAACTTCGTTTGTGATTTGAGAAAGCTTGATAAAAAAATTATCAATTCAAAGCCCTGGATTCAATCCGGGGCTTTGTTGCTTACGAACCTTTTCCGCTAGTTCAATTTTTTTGAATATCCATATGAATGGTTTTTGGTTTACTTTGTGTGTGTGTTGCGTATTGGTTGCACATTTATACTAAATTCATCGATATGAAATGGATAGACGTAAAGCAATTAGGTAATCAATCAACGTACTTGGCCTAAAAAATAGAACTTTTCGATTGTCTGAAAGTGAACAAACGCATGTTCAATTCCGAACACCTCATTAATATAAAAAAGTACAACAATCTAATTATGAGAAACTTTTGATTTTGGCAAATTTATTGAGACATAAATATCACGTTAAACCACAATTCTTTAAGTCTCATAAAAAATCAATTGAGCACTTAGCGCAATTGATAACTACCAATTAGCAGACTAATACTGACGGCAGAAAGCTATGATAAAGAATCTCTTAAAAATCTCGTGGCGGAGTCTGTGGAAACACAAACTTTTTACCGCAATAAATATCAGCGGATTAGCTTGCGGTTTGGCCACAGCAATGTTATTGATGTTATGGGTACAACATGAACGAAGTTATGACCGGTTCCATGATGGACATGAGCGTATATACCGAATCACAGACCGCTATACCTCCAACGGCATCAAGATGGCTTCTGAGGATGTTCCGGCTCCTCTATCAGTTTTTGCTCAGTCAATTCCCGAAGTCGAATCTATTGTCCGAGTCAAGGAAGAGCCCATTAAGATAATAGCAAATGCCAACCGTAGCAAGGTAATGGATGGTTTCCATATTGCTTACGTAGACACTTCATTTCTTGAGGTGTTCAATTTTAAGCTTATACGAGGCAATGAGCAACAACTTTTCGGTCATAACAATAGCGTTGCAATCACACAATCCACAGCTAAAAAATTCTTCGGCACAGACGATGTATTGGGTAATGTACTTCAGTTCAAAGCAAATAACTTTACAATAACGGCTGTACTGGACGATTTTCCTGATAATTCGTCTATCCACTTCGACGCTTTTTTTCCTATGGGGTTTTATGGTCAATTATTTACCGCTAATGGCGGTAATGGTAACTGGGCGACCATCGACTCGGATTTGGGAAATTATGAATTCCAAGCCTATGTTAAGCTCCACCACGGTGCCCACCCAGTAATTGTGGGTGCAGCTTTCACTGAACAGTACGAAAAAGCCCTTCACAGCGAAAGTGAAGACCAATTCCATTTGCAAAGCTTAACAGATATTCATCTAATAGGTGCAGATGGTAATGACACACCAGCCAAGATGGTAAGAATTTTCCTGTTAGTAGCCATACTTGTATTAGCAATTGCAGCTGTTAATTATATCAATCTTACCTCGGCTTTGGCACTTGACAGAATTAGGGAAGTTGGTATCCGGAAGGTCGTAGGCGCTAGCAAAACACAACTTTTTATGCAATCCATATTAGAGACCACGCTTGTGTTTTTTCTTTCGTTGGTGATAGCCATAGGGGGCATCATTCTACTTATTCCGGTTTACAATCAAATATCAGGTAAGGAACTACGTTTTTCAGTTACTGATACGCAAATTTGGGCAATAATTGGATATGCAGCGTTAGGCACATTGTTAACAGCTTCAATCTACCCGGCACTTCTACTTTCCACCTTCAACCCACTTAAAGCATTAAAAAGCAAAATCATCTCCGGTGTTGGATCTACGCATTTGCAAAAAATTTTGGTAGTATTTCAGTTTTCCGTCTCACTCGTGCTTATAGTGGCTACTTTGGTTATCAGTCGACAACTGATCCACATTAGGACGTTGGATTTAGGATATGAAAAAGGTTACGTTTTCACCGTGCCGCTCCCCACAGATGTAATCAAGCACATTGATGCGGTAAAAAACGAACTTATCAATCAGCAAGCAATCATCGATGTTTCTTTGTCAGGAATTAATGATTTGTCTAATCTGTCATCAACTACGGATGATATTGACTGGCAGGGTAAACCGGCGAATAGCCAACTAATTATTTCGCAAGCAACCATTGACCAAGACTTTATTCCTACCATGAAAATCCAGCTGCTTGAAGGAAGCAACTTCACGGGGACACCTGCAGATAGTGGTCTATATATAGTAAATGAAGCCGCTGTGCGAGAAATGGGACTGATGCCGCCGTACGTCGGTCAACCATTAAGTTTCCATAATCGAGAGGGAACCATTGCAGGGGTAGTTAAAGACTTCAATTATAAATCACTAAGGAATAAGATATCGCCGTTACTTTTTTTCAACTGGTGGAACGGCAATACCCTTTATGTAAGAACGACTGCACGAGATATCTCGAGTGCAATTACTGCCGTAGAAACACAATATAAAAAGTACGCCGGAGATATTCCATTCAGTTACAACTTTATCGATAAACACTTTGAAGAAAAATATGCTTCAGATAAACGGGCTGGCTTGATGTTCAACATATTTGCAGGCATTGCTCTTTTTATCTCCTGCCTAGGTTTATTGGGGCTTTCTACCTATACGGTACGGCGACGGGTGAAAGAAATCGGCATTAGGAAAGTGCTTGGCGCAAACATCGGTAGCATTGTTCAGCTCCTTTCAAAAGGTTCTGTTCAGCTAGTCATTATTTCCATCATCATTGCTTCCCCCTTTGCATGGTGGATAATGAATAGGTGGCTGGAAGACTTCGCTTATCGTATCGAAATTGCATGGTGGATGTTTGCTTTAGCTGGACTGGTTTCTGTGATTATTGCGCTTCTCGCTATTGGTTGGCAAGCGATACGGGCGGCTTTGGCAAATCCAGTGAGATCACTGCAGGAAGAATAATCCCTAAAAACCGAGGGTAAAAGGAGATTTAACGATGTCCTCCACACCCATACGTTCGGCTTTCTGTTGAACGATTTTCGACAGTTGATCTGGCTTTTTACTCAAATAGTACGTCGGACGCCTTAGTCTCGAATCACTCTATATGTTATATGATAAACTGGGGGCGCAACTTCAAAACAGCAGAGAAGGTAAACACTTAGCAGATGAAATAAGAAAGTTAAAGGCTGGTTCCCCAGGTAGTACGGCCTTTGCATTTAATGCCACGGATATCGACGGGAACCCTCTTTCTTTGGTTAATTTCGTGGGCAGTACATATTGCTGGATTTTTGGGCCAATTGGTGTGTGCCCTGCCGTGAGGGTAATCCACATCTAAAAATGCTATATAATAAGTACAAGAGCAAAGGTTTTGAAATCATAGGTGCTTCAGACGACGATTCAGAGCCGGATAAATGGAGGGCGGCCGTTGATAAAGACGGTATTGCTATTTGGAAGCATGTCTTGCGAGGTTTAAGAAGATTGGCCAATAACGAATACGATAGGAAGAATGCACTTTGGTGCAGAATTATTGATGTACTTCCAAAAAGTGTCTATTTTTTTTTGTTTGAGCTGTAAGTTTTTTCTTTATAGTGCAACTAACTTCTAAAAAATCAATAAAATGAAAGCACATATTTTTCTCCTCTTTTTTGCACTGTTATCATGTGGAAGGGGGGCGTCTCCCGAGGGTAGATCGATTATCAGGGACGAGCAGCTCGTTAACCAGATCGATTCATTAAAATTTCAAAACCAAGTGCTAGCTGATCGTATCGTTGCTATGGATAAACGACTGGAAGCACTTGAAAGAAAATAGCAAAAGAGTGAGTTCTGCCAGTTTTTATATTTGAATAGAACAAAAGCGGGAAAAATCATATGGACGAAAGCTACTTTTTACAGCTCATTTCAACACATCAGCAGATTATCCATAAAGTCTGTAAACTCTACCGCGATACATCGAGCGACAGGGAAGACCTTTTTCAGGAGATTGTTTTCCAGCTATGGCGCTCAATAGATAATTTCAGGGGGCAGTCTGCAATCGGCACGTTTATCTACCGAATTGCCTTGAATACAGCCATGGCAACTTTTCGGAGAGAACGAAAAAAAATAATAAACTATGTAGATCAAGTGCCCGAAATGTCATCAGACGATGAAGACCTCTCGACTGCCGAGCGTAAAGGTCTCTTGATGGCGGCAATAAAAATGTTGGAAGAGGCAGATCGTGCAATCATAGCCTTGGTTCTGGACGAGTATAGCTATCGCGAGATTGGTGAAATTTTAGGAATAACCGAAAACAATGTTGGTGTGCGTGTTTCTCGAATAAAAAATAAAATTAAGGTACTATTAATCAATAGTTATGGAATTTGAAGATATGAAAGATCTATGGGCTGGGCAGGCCATGGAAGAAAAACAAAAGGAAGTATTAGCAAAGATGATCAGGAAAAAGTCTCACCCAATACTAAAAAAAATCAGTAGGCAATTGGCGCTCGAGGCTGGTTCGTGGTTAGTAGTATTAAGTGTTTATTACAGTATGTTCGATGGCCAGATGCGGCCTTGGGTGGGAAATGGAGTATTTATCATAGGCATCCTTCAGGCCATTGCTTTTAATATTTCCGCCTACCTAGCGGCAAGGAATCTCATACAGGGTGATAATTTGGTTTCTTCGCTTTCGCGCTATATTATTGAACTCAGAAAGTTCAAATGGATATCCCTGTTTTCAAGAATCATCATGATGGGCGCTATATTGTTCTTTTTCCTTTATGGGTTAGAGATGAATACCCGAAGAACTTTTACCGTTCTCTTTATCTCGCTCATCTTTGCAGGTCAACTCTGGTTTCTGCAAAACCAATGGTCGCAAAAAATCAGCAAGCTTGTCAGGCTAAAGGCTGATTTTACAATCCCTGGCTAATCCTAAAGGAAAGGAAAACTTGTCTTAAATCCCTCTCAAAGCTGACCTGTTTTGCCTCCCTTAAAATCCATAAGATGAGGTATTTTTGTATAACCCAAATCTTGTCATAAGGCAAGTGGTTTAAATAATCAATTTAATTACTTTGTTGAAATATAATATGAACCCAAAATTTGAAGCAGGAATTAACATCGCAATAAAAATTCCGAAAAGCAAATACGAAAAAACGGTTGCTTTTTACAGGGATATTTTGAAGTTGGAAGTAGAAGAAAAACCCATAGACAATCCAACTGTTTCCAGAACACACGAAGTGAAATTCGGCAATAATATTATATGGTTAGACTGCGTGGACAACTACACACATTCAGAAACCTGGTTGCAACTTACCGTTCCTGATATAGAAGAAGCAACAAACTATTTGCAATCAAACGGTGTGGAAACCTGTGATGAATTGGAAGAACTTCCGGAAAATATGCATTGGATTACAGACCCGGCAGGAACTGTTTTCAATTTACAAC
>Ga0160438_1000205_pt1 | contig 20330 bp, 11 predicted proteins | sample HID1975K_E0MG_FD_108203 | JGI IMG/M metagenome (GOLD analysis project Ga0160438, IMG submission 108203) | Enriched soil microbial communities from UW Madison campus, WI, USA - HID1975K_E0 MG | ecosystem: Environmental > Terrestrial > Soil > Unclassified | place: USA: Madison, Wisconsin...
ACATGTTCGCCCTGCCTCTTTTCTCTTAACGTTTTAAAAATCACTTTAGTCCCCAACAACTGCATGCAGCCTCCACTTTTCAACTCTATAATACATGGAAAACACATCAGATAATAACAAAGGAGCAAAGAATCAAGGCTTCGCAGACTTCGCTAAAAATGGTTTCCCCACCTTGTTCCATGAAGCCGTTCCGCTATGCTACACTCGTCATAGAACCAACCACACCCACTGAACCCATTTTTTTTAACGCTCATGCTGCGAGGCCGTTCAACCCTGCGCGCTAGAGCCCCGTTTTATTGAAGCTATATCCATGTCGGTCGCTTCCTTCACAAGCCTATGCCATTTTCGTTCTTCGAAACGGCTAGTGCTTGTTCGCAAAAGCTCTTCGTTCTACAAAAATCCGCCTTGGCTGGTTGCGGTATGCAGGTGGATGCACTGCCGTTGTAGCGACTAGGCACAGCGGGAGCTTACTCACATAGTGTTTGTTTCACAAGGTGTTCGTGAGCTCGCACAGCTCGGTTTTGTGTTACTTTTTGCGGAAACCACGAAGTAGCATGAGTGCCTTTAAAAATTGAACAACATACGAATAAAAGTGACAATAAAAAACCTTCCTTTTTATTAGACTATTTCAAAAAAACAGTCATACGTCATACATGCTGATTTTTATTGCGTAATATCTAAAATTTCCTATCTTTAGCCATGGAACAAAATTTATCCTTACCTATACTTAACAGTGAAGAGCAGCGGGTACTGGGTTCCTTAATGGAAAAAAGTAAAACCACGCCCGAGTACTACCCCTTAACATTAAATAGTTTAACAGCGGCCTGCAACCAGAAATCTGCCCGTAAGCCTGTAGTACAATATGATGAAGACATGATTGTTGCAGCGCTCGACTCCTTAAGAAAAAAAGGATTGGTTGCTACTGCTACTGGAGGATCGAGCAGAACGATTAAGTATCGCCATACCACTGGTGTCCTGTATCCTATTATACCAGCAGAAATAGCTATCTTATGTCTGTTGCTTTTACGTGGACCGCTCACTGTTGGCGAAATCAATAGTAACTCCGGCAGGTTATATGAGTTTGACTCCTTAGCTGAAATACAGGAATATCTGGATAAACTAAGCAAAGAGGGAGAATTACCGCCAATGATTATTCAAGTACCCAAAAGAACCGGACAGAAGGAAGTACGCTACATACATCTCTTTGGTGGTATTCCAGATTTTGAAAGCATGGAATTTAATGACGCCACCGCTACCTCATCCGCTACAGACACTTCTGCTCTTGAAAGCCGTTTGACCGCGGTAGAACAGGAACTAGCAAGCCTGAGAGAGGCTTTCGAAAAATTAATAAAGGAGCTTTATTAGTTGTTGGTTATCAGTTGTTCGTTACCTGATTCCGCACGAATAGTCTTTTTTTACACGGGGATAATGGGACATTGTTATCTCCGTCATTAATCCCTTCCTCCCTGATTAGTTAACTGACAACTCTTACTTCAGCTACTGGACTAAAGAGATATATCCTGCCTGTTTCCAACTCCGTACAACGAAACCGGGTTCTGATTTTTTCTCCTTTCTTGAACGCTCGTCCATTCGGCAACACAAAGGAGGCCCCTAGGGGCAGTTCTTCCACTTTTTGATGCCCGTTTTTAGGCTTATCGTAACGTTGCAATGTTCTAAATAAAGTGAGATCACTACAGCTGGAAGCTGCAGGGTTAGACAGATACATCACGATAGCTCCGCGCACATCTTCTGGAAAGATATCCATATTAAAAAATGGCTGCATCAAGTCCTTGAAATTGCGCTTCCACTCCGCTCCGTGCGGCTTCACCCTTGCCTTATGCTCATTCCATGTTTTTAAATGGGCAAACTCATGTACAGTAGTGATTAAAAAAGCATAGGGATTTAAGTTATGATTGACGGAAATACGATGTCCTTTTCCCTTATAAGGTGAACGATAATCGCCAAATTTTGACGATCTACTTTTGCTGATCTTAAACATACAAGGAGCCTGATGAATCCATCGGGCAATCACCGAAGCTGCTGGCTTTGGCATATATTTTTCTAATGCTAAAGTAGTTTTCTCAATCATTTTCCAAGTGTCAGGATATAAGATAAAGTATCAAGACATAAGACAACGTACACGCCCTTTTAATTTACTTCAGCAATTGAAACACCAATAAAGAGGCAAAATAAGCTAAACCTGTCATGTACAAAATTTGTATAAGCGGCCATTTCCAGCTTTTAGTCTCACGATATACCACGGCTACGGTACTCATGCATTGCATGGCAAAGGCATAAAAAATCATCAAGGAAAAACCAGAAGCTACTGTATATATAGGTTGCCCGGTTATGCCGTCTTTAGCATTTAGCATTTTTTCCCGGATGGTGGATGTATCATCTTCCGGCTCTTCCACGCTATAGATAGTAGCCATCGTACCTACAAAAACTTCTCTCGCTGCAAAGGAAGTAATCAGTGCAATGCCGATTTTCCAATCAAACCCTAATGGACGAATAGCGGGTTCGATCATTTTTCCTAAAATACCCACATACGAATTTTCCAGCTTCTCGGATGATTCCATAAAAGCAAGTTCTTCCTCCGAATAGTTATCGACATAATCTGCTGATTGGTATTTTTCCTCGATGGCGTCCATTCTACCAGATGGGCCATAGGTTGCTAATACCCACAATACGATAGACATCGCGATAATTACCTTTCCTACCTGAAAAACAAATGTCTTCACCTTTTCATACATGGTAAAAATAACGTTTTTCCACCTTGGCGCGCGATACACCGGCAATTCCAGAATGAAATATGAGCGTTCTTTCGCTTTAATAATTTTTTTCATCACCCAGGCTACTACAACAGCCCCTATTGTCCCGATGAGATACATCCCCATTAACGCCAGACCTTGCAGGTTAAAAAATCCCCCTATCTTATCATCGGGTACAACCAACGAAATAAGCAATGTATAAACAGGCAACCGAGCAGCGCAGCTAATCAAGGGAGTCACCATTATCGTAATAATACGATCTTTCCAACTTTCAATATTACGCGCGGCCATGATAGAAGGCACTGCACAGGCCAATCCTCCAATCATTGGCACAACTGATTTACCGTTAAGGCCAACCTTCCGCATCACTTTATCCATCAGGAAGGTTATTCTCGCCATATATCCTGTATCCTCCAATATGGCAATAAAACCAAATAGAATGGCAATCTGTGGTATAAACACTAATACTCCCCCTAAACCAGCTAAGATCCCATCGAATATAAGATCGGCCAAGACACCCTCCGGTACATATTGCCTCCCAATCTCGTCCAGCCATGCAAAGAACTCTTCAATCAGTCCCATTGGATACTCAGCCCAAGCAAAAATGGCTTGAAATATGAGCAGCAATATGGCAAAAAATGAAATAAAGCCCCATATTTTATGGGTTAAAATTCGATCAATTTTACCTGTAGGCGTATCAGCCATATTCTTAGGCTGTTGTGTTACCGTTTCTTTTAATATCTTACTGATATAATCATAGCGGGCAATGGTTTCCTTCGTTTGAGCATGTTGAGTTTGAAAAGCATTAGCTTGTTCCAGCGACTCGATATGATTACTTTCATCTTCCGTTAGATAATCCAATATTTCATGCTGATGAGCCAACAGAAGGGCTACGTAATCTTCTTTTACCTTGATTCCTTCTTTAATCTGAGCAATTAAGGAAGGAGCAATTTCCGTCACAGAGATACTTTCTTTCTGCAAGGCCAGAGCAGGAGCATCTGCTATTGCTTGTTTCAGCAATTCGATATTCTCATTTCTTCGGGCACTGATGGGTACTACCTGTACACCTAATTTTTGCGACATTTTATCTACATCGATCAGGATTTTATCTTGTCGAGCAGCATCTGTCATATTCAGCGCCAGAATCATTGGTATTTTTAAATCCGCTACCTGCGTAAACAATAATAGATTACGTTTTAGGTTGGTAGCATCTACTACAACCACAATTAAATCAGGGTGCGCGCTATTCTTAGAATTGGTAAGCACTTCCAGCACAATGGCCTCGTCTTTACTTTTTGGATAAAGGCTATAACAGCCCGGTAGATCTATGATTTCAATGTGCTCCCCATTGGAAAGTTTACTGGTACCTGTTTTCTTATCGACCGTAATTCCAGGAAAATTCCCTATTTTTTGATTCAACCCCGTGAGGCTATTGAATAATGTAGATTTACCGGTATTGGGATTCCCTACTAACGCGACTTTCATGAGTAGTATATGCTGATCTAAAATGTGTGCTGTAATTCTTCGACAATAATGGTTGCTGCTTCCTCTTTTCTCAAGCTGAGTTGATAGCCGGCTATCGATACTGCTATCGGATCACCAAGCGGTGCGATTCTTTCAAAAGTAATGCGCTCACCCGGCAAGCATCCCATTTCCATCAATTTCACAGAGAGGTTTAAGTCGGTAAAATCTTTAATAATGCCTGATTTCCCCGGTTTCAATGCTGTCAACTTCATAGTTATAGAAATAAGCCCAAAGATACCCTTTATTTAGAACGATTCAAAAAAGAAGTCGTCCATCTCTTTAAAGGTTCATTATATGGATCGGTACTGTTTACTGATTTTTGGGCACTTACAATTTTTCTTGAAGACCCCACACGCACTTACTAAGCTACTTAAGCATGCCACCAATATCATTACGTAAATACGCTGTTTCATCTACTTATTTTATCTTTTTAACAGTCGGATGACGGTCTCCATAATTTCTATGAAGTACAATATAAGAAAATAATCCCATGCCAGTGCCCACCATATCTGCAAAAAAGTCCCACCAATCCCCACTTCTGTACGTGAAAAATTGATATTGTAAAAATTCTGTTAGGAGTCCGAAACCGGCAGAAATTAGCAATACCATCAAGAACGTTGTGCTTTGCGCTTGCTGACTTCGATTTTTTCCAGCATAGCCCATGCATAGCAGCACAGAAAACACGAAAAAAAAGCCTGTATGAACCATTTTGTCCATTCCTTCAAAATGAGGAACTTTTTCCTCGGCCCCTCCCATGGGCATACACGTCAAAAGGAGAACAATAACGGCCCAAATTATCGACCAAATGAAATACTTCATAATAAAATAAAAAACCACGTCGTCATCCCTCTCCTACCTATGATATACTGTTATCGCTTTTCAGCAATCGATAGATATTTATTGGTATACCGCCGTGGTTATCGTAATAAATAACACCTTTACCCTGAGGTTTTATGCGCCTACTAATTCTTGGTATGCTTCCGCAGAAAGCAGTTCTTCTAGTGCTGCGCTATCGCTTATCTTAACTTTAACCATCCAGCCTTCTCCATAAGGATCGGTATTCACCAATTCAGGAGACCCATCTAATTTTTCATTTACGCTAACAACTGTCGATGTCAGAGGCATAAACAAGTCAGAAACAGTTTTCACCGCTTCCACCGTCCCAAACACTTCATTAGTGGCTACCTCCTCACCTACTGTTGGAATTTCAATAAAAACGATGTCTCCCAATTCGCGTTGAGCAAATTCAGTGATGCCGATGGTTGCTTCATCACCTTCTACACGAATCCATTCGTGATCTTTCGTGTACTTTAAATCAGCTGGAAAATTCATTATTGCTTTATTTAATGCTTAAGTGTATTTCGGCACACAGATGCCCCGAAAATTAATTATGTGTTTTTTGCCAAAAATATCATTAATATAGCGAATTAGCAAAGGGACGTTCGTTTTTAGTTATCGATTGTTGACATAATATCAATTGTACTACTTAATTCCCGTCATAAAGGAACACCAATACTCATCGCTATATTAGCTGATTGACCAATTAATCATTACTGCAAGAGAATCCGCAGGTTAAATCCAAAATTACTATAAGCCGTTGCGAAAGTCTGCGACGTATAAGGCTTTACCGAATTACTATCGAAGAACATTCTAATATTAAATCGATTATTGAACATATAATCGATAGATGGTCTGAAGGTGATATTCTTGTTGCCAGACGCTGTCTCAGAAAATTCCGAATCAGATCGGTAAACCAAAGTCTTAGAATCATTGATGGCAACATCCAATTTGAAACTCAGATCATTTGTAATCTTTCTCTGTGAAAACCAGCCAAAAGGGAATATGAAGTTAGTTACACGGTAGCCGGCTCCTAAAATAAAACCGTCGTCGAGTAACTGGGCAAGTTGGCTATTTTGCAAGCTAAGGCTCAATGTTCTAGCTTTTCGGTACTCTGCATTAGTGGTGACATTATTCTTAAACCGGGCATTAAATCCAATAAGTGGCAGAAATTGCTCCTGCAAAGTAATTTGGGAGAATTGGTATTGGGGCAGAAAATTACCGTTAACATCCCTAACAGAAGAAGCACCGTTGGTTTGTTCGTATCTAATCAGCGTATTGTAACCATTGATATTATACAATGTACGATAACCATGAATAAGCTCAAATGACGACAAATATTCGGCAAAAAATGGATATTTGGCCAAGCCATTATACATAATCCTCCAATTGGGAATAGGAATTCTCGGAAACACTCCTAAACTTTGCTTGGCAGGATCCTTACCGGTATAAGCAGCAAGGAAAGCTCCTACTACTACATCTTGTGTTGTTCTGCCATACCCATCCGCAAAATCGCCTGCCATACCTTCAGAATTTGGATTTATTTCACCCAACCGCCTGGAAATAGTACTTCGATTTCGTTCAAAAGTTTTAAACAGCCCGTCTTTATTGGAGAATGCCGTTCGCAAAGATAAAAATGACACACTATAATCACCAGCTGTAACGGGCGTAACCTGTTCAAAGAGCTGCTCATTTTCATTATACAGCACCTGGGTGGTAAAATTTCTATTTTCTATACGCGTAGCCGTCAAATCGATACGTAGATCTTTAAATGGCTCCAGTGTAGCACGTATACTCAAGTCTTCCCTCAGCGATTTGGCAAATAGCTGCGTTTGCAAACTATCAGTGCTCAGCCATCCATTGGCAATCGCTCTTCCTAATATATCGCCCTGACTACCAAATAAAAAGCCAAATCCAGGTGCGTTTCTATCGAAGTCGTAACCCAACAGATTTGTTTTGCCTAAATAACCGGGCAGGTACGTTCCATCGACACGTGTATATGCAGCATTGACATCTTTTATACCCGAAATAAAGTTGGCCAATATCTCCGTCCCCTTATTGGCGCTCCTCCCATTTCGCGCTTCCCTGAAGAAGGCAAACTTATTAAACAATCCCAGTAGATTAAAGCGAGGGTTCAGCTGCCAGGTCCGCGAATTCTGAATGCTGTTACCAATATTCAGGTTCGGATCATTAATAGCCAGGAGGGGCTGTGTTTGCCATACAAATTGACTCCCATAGCGGGCCGCAACATTAACCCAATCCAGCCCCGGTAATTTATCCAGGGGTACGTTATAGGTTAGGTTCATCATGTGATTATAGTCTGTTGTGCGCCCCAGTCGCCAGAAATTTTCCCATAAAGTATCCCGTTTTAAACCATCGAGCCTTCCATTGGGTTCGTCAATTATAGAATAATTCGTGGCATTAAAATCAAGTTTTAATGAACGTGTAAGGTTCCAGCTGATCCCATAGAGCCGGGTCATGGTAAAGTTTTTATTGTATAGCGTCCCTATATTTCCAGCAGGCAGATAATTATCAGGTGAACTTCCGGTGCGGAGTGTGTTTTCGGTATATAAGCGCTGTATATCGATCCTAAAATTGATAAAAGAAGGCATAATATTAAAATTCAGATCTCCTAATAATTTGGTATATCTACTTTTAAACAGTTTTTTAAACGGTTCGAGATATTTTTCCTTATTTTGTATATAGTCATAAGCAAGAGATCCTCGATAATTATTTTGCACTGATTTTTCGGTCAGATAATCCCGATGATAAAACTGAGAGAAGGCATATGAAATACTAAAATTTTCAATGTCCCATAATCTAACGGGCTTTTCACTATCCATTCTCAGTTTACGCACGTTCATAAAACTAATACTTTTACGGGTCGTATAGTCCTGTGTCAATCGAAGCAACGAATCTTTCTGCGCACCAGTCATTCCCTCCAATGCAGACTTCATTTCAATATCGGGTATTAAGGGATTGTATTCAGGCGTTCGGATCTGATTAGAATAATTAAAGAAAAATGGAATCCTTATACCAGCACGTTCCGGGAAGAATTTTCCAAGTTCAGCACTGGTAGTGATGTCGTAGAATCGATCCTCCGATCGGTTCCTTTCGCCTATACGCCTATCGATGGCCCCAAAACCTATGGTGCTCTTGCTACCAGATAAAGTTACATCAGCAAAGTCTGCCAGTTTTGCATTCAGTCTGGCCGTTGCTGCCCAACCACCTTTATCATCATAATCCGATAATCTAAGCTCATTAAACCATACGATACCCGATTTCTCCATACCGTCATCACCCATCGGACTATCTGGGTTTCTTAAAGGGTTTCTTACACCCAACATATAGAATCGGATCTTGCTGATATCTGGCTGTCCCTTAATTGTAATCGTGTGGTCCCCATCAATAAAGCTATAGGGCACGTCAATGGGCCAAGCACTTCCATCTGGCAATACGGCTTTATTTCTTGCTTCTTTTGCTTCTTGAAAACGCTTTATCTCCACATCCATTCGGTTTGATGCTGGCCAAATCATTTCTGCGTCACGGCTGGCCGACAAGGTGATTTCCAGAGGCATATCATATTCGTAATAATTCTCAACACCATCTGTTCCCATCCGGATAAAACCATGTAGGTCGCCGTTTCTCAATTGATTACCTTCCGCGTGAACAAACATCTGCAAGCGTTTGTACGCGCGGAAATCATTTGTTGAAGTTCTATAGGCTGCCTGACCATAGCCATCACGTAAATTACTTACCGTCAACGATAATGCTTGCTCATTTAACGGTACATTCGTATTATAATTTCCATAATCAATTTGTCTTTCGATGCCGGGCGGAACCACATAAGGAATCGGTTGCCTATTCCCATTTTCTTCAATATTAACCGCTGCGACCACGATGGTAGAATTATCCAGACCGGGATTATTCAACGCAGCATCGGCAATTACCTTCGTTGGTGAACGCTCTGCATTGAACCGACGCCATTCTCCCCGAACGAGCTGCAATCTTGCCATCCGCAGTATAGCTGTGTCAGCGAAGTTGGTCATAAACATCCTCACGAACCTGATCGATTTAAAGTCTTGCGGATCACCTACACGTGACTCAAACTCAGTAATCGGTATTCTCAGTTGGTACCATTTCACCTGCTCCTTTTTACCGTTTGCCAGTTCCACCGGCGCATCCATCATATCTACAATAAAATTTCTTCCCACAACCATATCTTGCGGGCGGATAGACACTTTATATTGATAATACTCATCTATCTGATTCATGGTATTATCTCTATTCACATCCTCTCCATCTGGCAATAAGGTAGAGGCAGAAGTCCCTACTCCGTTTACGTTTTGCGATTGCTCTGCTGTTTTACTATTTCCATCGGTACCATTAAAGCGTTCATAACGTTTTAATATACCTGCGTTACTCGCATCCAGTTCAGCACTTCTGAAATAACTAAAATTATCGCTTGAGGGATCATTGTTCAGTTCCTGTAGGGGTTGCGGATTCAATGCAGCACTCGCCTGTGAAACAAAATTCGAGAAATGGTTACGCTCATCAGCATCATTCAGCGCGTCCAAGCCCACATCCTGTAGTGCGCGCTGATCGGGGTTGTTGGCAAAAGCCTGTACCATCGGTTGCAATTTAGGTACCCTTCCCCAGTTGGTAAGATCCATCTGTGAATAATCGCCGTTAACCGGCAAAGCGTTTTCAACCGACCTCCGTCCATCTTTTAAGATGTCTTCGGAAATATTCCCCAAATTGAAATAGAGATCTCCGCCACCATCCTGTGGCTTATAGATAAACGGATCCATCATCCAAAGCTCAATAAACTCGATATTCTGTGCTTCAAAATCTGGCGTCTGAATTTGCCTGAACATCCCTCCCCATCTCGCTGTTGGGTTAGTAAGCGTTCCATCCCTGTTTATACCCGCCGTAGTATAATTATAAGGACCTCTAACTGTGGGATAAAAACTAAGGTCGAGCGTTGACATATATAGCGGTAGTCCGGTAACCGTTCCCTTATTTGGGAAAACCTCCTGTTCCAGCACTTCCCTTACATAATGGTTAGATAACTCATTTAAATTCCCCCTAATATTTGCCGGTGTCAGGCTATTATCATTCCTATAGAACAATGGGTCAATATTGTAAAAAGCCAAGCGTGCCCGATTAAATCCATAGCGGAGATCGTCATTCAGTTGTGCTTCCGGGAATAATTGTGGCGTACCTGAAATCTGCCAGCTATAAGCACCCTTCAGGTCAATGAATGAACGGCTATTTTCAAAATCGTCTATATAGCTCACTCCATTTCTGGAACCTGCAATATTGGTCGCGTTTGAGTTCCCCGGAATAAGGTTAGCAAACTCACCATAAAAGGAAATGGACGACTCTTCCCTTGTATTAATAAAAGGTATTTTATCGACCATCCGTGTAAGCCAGCGTGACGGGGCATTATAATTAACGTCGAAACCCCACATGGTATTGGATATTGGTTCTTGCGCTAAATTAACCTTCTGTGTAAGAGGTCTCTCTGATAAGTTCATGATGGTTCCCCCTAATTGCAATTGATCATTCACCGTATAATCCAAACGTGTACCGAACATGGTACGTTGTTGCAGTCCAAAAAGTTCATTATTTTCCATTTTTATCCGGATAGCCTGTCCCGAGCGAAGCATTGCTTCGTTCAGGATACGTACCCGTCCGATATCATAATCTACCGTAAAATCTGCACCCTCCTGCAGCGGAACTCCGCCCGCAAACACTTGCACAGAGCCGTAAGGAATATTGATAGCCCCTAGCTGAAACTCCGACCCAGCTTCCGACTCATAAGTTCCACGGATCATAAAACGATTTTTGTTCGCAAAAAGTTGCTGCGCAACTACTTTCGTAGAGTCATATAAAGCTTGGAAAGTATATTTCTCAGCCAACAGCTCTTCCCCGGTAACGAATAGGCCTGCCAGATCTTTCCCAAATGGCTCAACTACTGGGAACATAATCCTACCATTCTCAGCGTCGATAGTGAGGTTCTCCAGAAAATCGAACACTCCATCCGGCTGCCTATCATTTTGTGGGTTCAGTCGGTCAAATCCGGTTAACTGTATCCACAACTTGTTCGCTGTATTTGTTCCTTCAAACATAACCGGACGTTCCACTCCAGTCTCATCCTCCAATCGGAATACATTTAAAATAAAATTATTCCTCCCAATCCTGTATGCGCCTATCGAATAAATATTTTTCATCATCAAATCCCAAATAGGAAGATTTGGTTTCAATACTTCATTTTTCAGGAGCTTTGTGTATAGTACCTGTGGATTGGACGGTGTGATTGGAATATCCGTTGAGAACTCGCCAACTTGATATTCCCTCCCATTGGCCGTATATCTATAGGCTACGGTTAACACCTGATCTGCATTCAGTGGTGTGTTTAAAGATATGTACCCTAGCCGTGGGTTTAAGGTGAACTCTCTATCCGTTAGCTTCCTTGCATTTGTTAAGCGCGCAAAATTATCATTAGCACCACTACTCTGGAAAAGACTTGCTACCGCATTGGAGGAGCTGTATCGCGCATCCGGATATTGCTGTTGTAATATCTGTAGTAATCGATTTGATTGTTCGGGAAAGGCGGGATCGCCCACTACACCGGCTGCAGGTAACAAAGAACCTCCAGGTTGGTTCAGCAGGGGGTTCCAAGGTTTACTTTCCCCTAGGTCCATAAAGGCTAACACGTCCCGACTGTTCTCTATCGAATTGCTCCTATTCGTTACCCACACCTCAATTTGGGTGATATTCACACTAGTGAACAATAGAGGAGCGTTCGACATAGCCCTATTATAATTGTCTCTAAAATATTGTGCTAAGAAATAATGTTTATTCTGTTCATAGTCATCTGCCTTCAATATAAACTCATTCTGCTGCGCACCATTACTAATGGTTATTTCTTTACTTTGTGAACGTTGCTGGGAAAATACACTAGTAACCCCGAGTTTACCAAACTGCAGTTGGGTCTTCACACCAAATAAGGCTTGTGTACCTGAAATGAGGGTAGAATTTAGCGGCATGCTCACGTTACCAACCTCAATACGCCGGATGATTGCATCGTCTTTACCTACATAATCAAATTTTATCTGATTTTCAAAGTCAAACTGTGCTTCTGTATTATAATTGGTCATGATACGCATCCGATCACCGATCTGCCCAGTTAGATTCATTTGGATACGCTGATCAAAGTCAAATCCAAGCTGTTTCCGTTGTCTTTCATTAAATATGGGGTTATCATTTTTATTGATTTGGCCCATGATAGTTGCGTCGACACTTCCTCTAGGGATAATATTAATAGTACGACCGCCAAAAATCTTTTCGAAAGTTGGACTGTTTACTTCTATACTTGGAATCAATCCCTCTCTTCGGGCTCTTTGTGAAAACTGATCTGATAATTCGCGCCAGGTTTGTTGTTGTAGTTCGCTATTTTCATATCGCTGATATTCATCAATACTGAGGTATTGAGGAGGTCGGTACATGCTGTTGCCGATATTTTCCCGAATAATATATTGCCGTCCTATGGGATCAAAGTCGACCTCACGCTTAATCGTTCCAGGTTTGCGTAAATGAATACCATTATCTCTTTTATATAAATTAAGGAATGGCTCATCTTTTATTGGATAAATAATCTTAGTACTGTCATTTACATACTTAATTGAATCTTTAGTAACAGGTAAAGTCCTATTTTGCTGGGCGGTAGCAACCTGTAATCCCAGCACCAAAGAACTAAAAAAGAACAGAATTAAAAACGAAAAGGTATTTCTCACAGCACAGGTAAATGAATGCACTTTCCTTAGTATAAAATATAATTGATGGACGGCTTTTAAGGCAATTAGATCCATAAAAAAACACTGCCAATTCTAAGTACAAACGAACAAAAAACTAAACACAAGAAACCCGTTCATTTTGTTCAGAATTTAACCACAACCCCTTACCGTCATCGAACAACGTATAGGTTTATTTATTAAGTGAACAAACTGAATACTTTTTTAAACGGCAGCAGAAAACTTACTATAACCTCCATAAATACACCGTCTATTGTCTTTACTTGATTTTGCGATTATGAAAAAATTTGTCACCGCTTTTTGAAATAGATTTTATTAATTAATTTCAACCAGGTTTCTTTAATTATTTAGTTAACAGTTTGGTCAACCAAGCTTTGCAATGGGCGACTGATATCAAAACAGCAAAAATCATGATCAAAAAACTAGTACCAGTAGAAATGAAAAATCAAAACTTCTTTCAGGCATTCATTATCTTATTCATTATGAGTGTTGCGGCTTCTTGTAAGAAAGACAAAGAAGTCATCCCTGAAACACCACCAAGTATGGTCCAGCTATATCAAAATGCTATACTTGACGCCATGGTGGCAGACAGCTCTGAAGTAGTAGACACACTTTGGGCTATATCATCTAACAATTCTTCATTGCAATGGAAAACCATCAATGGAAAAAACTATGTGTTACTGGCAAGCTTTATGCGCTATCCATCCAGTTATCCTGTAGGCGATTCCATCACGAACACTTGGGGAGAGTCATGGGTATTCATTCCCCAACAAATGAAGGCTCGCATTGGGTCGTCCTTTTCATCCGAATCCGACACGACAATGCGCATATGCCAATTATTGGGTTTACCTCCCGCCAACGAGACCAGCAACACCCACATAGCTGAAATTTGGGTATCCCCTGACGACTTATACAGACCAGCCGGCAATCCATCCATTACGCCTACCAGTAGCGGTGCATCATTATTAGACAACGTTTCCACTTCGTATGGAGAATGGTTCAACAACTATATTATATTTGCTTACTACCGTTCTCTTTCCGGAGACTCTGCCTATCATTATCCATGGACAAGACTGGGTTACACCTATGACTGGAATCCCGAATCTAAAGAAGTAGGATTAAGTGAATATGTTGTCCGTCCCAATACAGGGATATGGGTAGAAAAGGTGGCTCAGGTAAGCAGCTATTTTTAGCGAACAACAACCAGTTAACCATCTATATTTCAACAAAATAAGTTACATTTGTAAAATTAAAAATCAAAATCTCAAATTATGGAACCAGTAAAATTTTCTAAATTCTTTGCGGAATTTTTCGGCACATTAGTGTTGGTATTAATGGGGTGTGGAAGCGCCGTTATTGCAGGTGCTAACGGAGAAACAGGTGTAGGCCTATTAGGTATTTCTTTTGCTTTCGGTCTATCTGTTCTTGCGATGGCTTATGCTATTGGACACATTTCAGGTTGTCATATTAATCCAGCTATATCGATCGGTATGGTGATAGCGGGCAGGATGAAGATTGGGGAAGCTGCTTATTACATTATTGCACAGATACTGGGCGGTATAGCGGGAGCATTTATTTTACTATGTATTGCTAACGGTAATGCTGATTATAGTTTGTCGAGCGTGGGACTCGGGCAGAATGGCTATGCAGACTCGTCACCTCAACATTACAACCTCCTTTCAGGTTTTATAGCCGAGGTCGTTCTGACTTTCATTTTTCTTTTGGTAATTTTCGGCGCCACTTCTACTAAAAACATCCATGGAGGCTTTGCCGGCCTTTCTATAGGACTAAGTCTTGTATTAATACATATCGTAGGTATTCCGGTAACAGGTGTTTCTGTTAACCCTGCCCGAAGTATTGGTCCTGCTCTTATCGTAGGAGGGGAAGCTATCAGTCAACTTTGGTTGTTTATTGTTGCCCCACTTTTGGGAGCTATTCTCAGCGCAGTCGTTTGGCGTAGCTTGCTAGAGCGTGATTAAATAAAGTTTACTTGATTCATAAAAAAACGATAGACGTTTTAACACATCTATCGTTTTTTTGGAACTAAGCCGGCCTTATTAAAGTTCTAATACTGTAAACTCAGTCCGTCTATTCAACTGATGCTCGGCTTCCGTGCACTTCACACCATTCGCACACTTATTGAGTAATTTACTTTCGCCATAACCTTTAGCAATCATTCGATCACGAGCGATACCACGGCTCACTAAATAATCCACAGCTGCTTGTGCCCTTTTCTGTGAGAGTGTCAGATTATATTTATCACTTCCTCTACTATCCGTGTGTGATGACAGCTCAATTTTCAACGTTGGATTATCCTTTAATATCTTCACTAAGCCATCCAAAATAATAGCCGCATCCGGTCTGATATTAAATTTATCGAAATCATAATAAATATTGTCCAGGCGGAAAGTTTTTCCTTGTTTTAATTGATCCAGATACAGCGCTACTCTTACCGTATCACCAGCATGTAGACCAGTTGTGTTCGTATGTGCTGAATCAGGCATGTAAGCTGCTTTTTCACCCAACACTGTATAAGCCTCCTCTACATCTACCTCAAACACAAATTCCCCAGCTGATTTGCTAAATTTCCTAGCCAGCAGTGCTCCATTTTCGTCCGATAGAGAAACATCCACATCGGCCAGTGGATCTTCCGTTTCTTTATCATAAGCAACGCCGGCAAGTGTTACCGTAAATTTCGGTTTCCAGTAAGTGTATGAATACACGTCATCACTCCCCACTCCACCTGTTCTATTGGACGATAGGTAACCTGCTTCCGTTAAATTAGTAATATCGTTTACCGTGTAAGCAAAATCATCTGCCGATGAATTCACAGGGAACCGCATATTAACCGCCTGAGACCATTCGCTTTTAGCTCCTTTAGCGGTGAAGATGTCAAGATTCCCCATTCCGGGCCAACCATTGCTCGAGAAATATAAAGTACCTTCTGCAGTTATACTAGGAAACATTTCATCTCCTGCTGTATTGATCATTGGGCCTGCGTTTTTTGGCTCACCCCATTCTCCATTCAGTAGACGCTCGCTATACCAGATATCTGTTCCACCTTGTCCCCCGGGCATATCTGAAACAAAATATAGCGTTTCTCCATCGACACCAAGTGCAGCATGTCCTACTGAATACTGTTTCACATTGTTATATACAAAAGGTTTTTCATTCCAAGTACCATTGTCATCTGTATAAATAAATAATTCCAGGTTCTTTGTACGGTATCTTTTTCTATCCTCCTTTTCTCTTTCAGTAGAGCCACCTGCATATGTTTTGGTAACATAAAGTGTAGTACCCTCCTTATTTGCAGCAACTGGCCCCACGTGATAAGGTTCATTGTTAAATCTTGCTTCCGCAATATTAGATTGTTGCAACTGATTATCTTCGTACCGCTTGGTATTATAGACCCTTAAGAAGGCATTACCTGTCCAACCATATACATTTTTAAACATAATCGCATCCGGTTCTCCCACATAATATACCTTATCACCCACGGTATAAGCGCCGAATTCGGCCAAAGCAGTATTAATTGATGTTTCGTTACGTAATTTATGCGTAGTTGGATTTTCCATCCATACCAAAGCAGAATCACAGCCTTGAATAAGCAAATCCACCTCGCTTCCATTTCCTATTTTCCCAGCATACTTTTTAAACGCTTCTTTTGCGTCGGCATATTTAGCATTTGCTTTTAACACTTCTGCATAATGTAATAGATTAACCGCATTGCTCGTACTATCTTCCAATACTCTTACATACCAATTTTCCGCCATTGCATAATTATTCATCTTTCGATAGCAATCTGCCAAATGCTCCAAGTCTATTGTTCTTGGCTTTTTGCTATCTACCACCTTTTCATAAAGTTGAGCAGCTTTTGCATATTGATATTCACTATACAACTGGTCAGCCCGGTCGCGCAGGGTTGGCTGTTCTTGTGCCTGTACTCCTGATCCCAATAGGAGAAGCATCATCAGATAGGGATATATGTATAAATTCTTCATCAGTTTCTGCATTACATGATTAAATCATTTCTCTCTTCTTCTTGAACCATCTTCCATTAAAAGAACCTCGGACTGATAAGCCTGTAACCACTTTGTGGGAATGTTAATCCTATAGTTACCTCATGAGTCCCATTTTGTACCGAGCTCAGACGACTCAAGATATGATCGTAGGAATAACCGATTCTCAGTCTTTCAGTCACATAAAACTGTGCTATTCCCATGATAGCATTTGAACTTCTCAAGTTTTGTCCATCCGCATACGATTTACCAAATTTAGCCCCCATCCGATAACCACCACCTAACCAGACACGCTCACCGAATATCAACATGGCATTTAGGTCTATATTTGTAGGGCCTTTAAAGTCTTCCATCACCATGATGCTAGGCCGGAGCTTCATATCCTCCGCCAAATCAAAAATTGCCCCACCAATTAGATACATATGACGTTTCCGTCTCAAATTCGATGTGGTATTAGCATCCCAGCGGAAGATATTATTTGATTGGTCACCCGACAAGAGGTCCATCAATGAAACGCCCGCATACCATTTTGGATTATAATAATATACACCAAAACGGATATCGGGTATGAAACTATTTATCTTTCCTACCGGAATAGTGGGATCACCAGGATTAACGGCACTTAGTTTATTACCATCCAATCCATACTGTGTAAATCCTGCTCCTATCCCAAAACTAAGACGTTGTGTATCTTCTGCATCTAACCGGAGTCTGTAAGCATAGTTTGCATAAACAGAGGTGGCACTTTGCGCACCCAGTCTATCGGCCGTCACCTGAAGACCTACACCTGTATTCTTACTTTCACCAACTATTCCATCAATAGAAACCTGTCCCGTTTTAGGTGCTCCATCAATGCCTGTCCACTGGCTCCTCAGCGCCATTTGTGCAAACCATTCCTCTTTATATCCAGCATAAGCCGGATTCACACTCAGTGAATTGAAGATATATTGCGTAAACTGGATATTCTGCTGTGCGCCAGCTTTTCCGAAGCCCAATGCTAACACCAGTATGGTGACTAACTTCTTGATATTATGCTTGTCCATAATGTTTTTTTTTCATCCGTAAATATTTTTTTTCATCGGTTAGATGGAACTTACCATGTTCAAAACACACACTTCCCTGTGTGATGAATCCGCCAGCTAGCGAATAAACATGGACGGTTCATCCGTAAATAATTATTCTTTAACTATCAGTATTTAACGGAACTCATGAACCCACTTCTTGTGGGATTTTAATCGACCGGTCCGATGCCTGCCTGACGGTAGACAGGGAGCTTCCCTTATTTAAAATTTCATTCATTTTTTTATTGACAGCGATGAGGCTATCCTCCTCTGATAAATAATATCTTCAGAATATCCAATCACTTTGTCGCAAAGTGCGTGTCCAAAAAAACATCTTAAGAACATCTTCTTGGACACTACACTCAACGTCCTATGTCAAGTATCTACTGTCTCTTTATTAATACCCAGCCTTTTTGTGTTTCCACATTATTGTCTTTGATCAACTTAATCAAGTAATAATAGGTACCCTCATTTAAGTTCTGACCATCCCAATTATTATTGTAATTAGGACTATTATATACCTCATTACCCCAACGGTTAAACACATACAGTTCTACCCTGTCGTAGCCTTCGATACCCACAATCTCGAACTGGTCGTTCTTACCATCTCCATTCGGCGTAAACACATTTGGTATAAATAGTGGGTTCGGAATCACCCTTATGTTTACATTGGCCACGTTACTTACATTACCTTTTTCATCCCTTACATTGTATGTAAACCTATCTGTTCCAATATATCCTTTGTCGGACACGTACGTTACGGTACCATCAGTGTTCACCGTTACGGTACCATTTTGTGGTGCATTCACAATTTCCACCGAAGTCACATCAATTGGCCATGTAGTAGCCTGATCATTTGCCAAAACATTAATATCTACAGGTGAGCCAGACATGGTTTCAGTCTCATCATCCACTGCCTGAGGAGCATTGTAGTCAACCGGTATTTCAGGAGTTTCATCCTCATCATCCGGTTCTTCCGTTGTCGGCTTATCCGGACCCCATACCTGGATACCGTTGCTAATGATAGCCGGTGCTTCCGCATCTACCGATCCGGTGATCTTCACGGTAATTGTACCACCCACAGGCACCTTGGTGTTCGTGGTAACGGTAGCTATATTGTTTCCTCCTGTTGCCGCGGCCACTCCATTACCCGAAGTAACTTCATATCTGGTAATCGTCAGTCCTTCACTTGGTAATTCTACCAATTGAATTACTTTACCATTTAATATATCCGAAGGACCATTGTTGGTAATAGTCACCGTAAATGTGGTTGACTCCCCTGCTTGTACTCTCTCCTGATCGGCTACTTTCGTAATGCTTAAGTTAGCGACATGATCAACTGGTATTTCAGGTGTATCATCTTCATCATCCGGTTCTTCCGTTGTTGGTTTATCCGGACCATGTACGATAATACCGTTGGTAATTGTTTCAGGAGCGTCCGTTGCCACTCTTGCGGTGACTTTGACTACAATCGTTCCATTGATAGGAACAATCGTATTCGTTGTTACCGTTGCCGTATTACCCGAACCATTTGCCGTACCATTACCTGATGTTACTTCGTATCCTGTAATAGTTACACCTGTGCCTGGACGTTCCGTTAAGGTAATCACCTTACCACTGACGATCTCAGCCGGACCATTATTGGTAATCGTCAATGTAAAGCTGGTATTTGTTCCTGCTACTACCCTATCTTGATCAGCCACTTTCGTAATGCTTAATCTTGCATCCCGATCAACCGGTACGTCAGGAGTTTCATCCTCATCATCCGGTTCTTCCGTTGTTGGCTTATCTGGACCCCACACCTGGATACCATTGCTGATTGTCTCAGGTGCATCGGAAGCTACCGTTGCTGTTACTTTTACTACGACCGTTCCGTTTACTGGGATGACTGCGCTAGTGGTTACCGTAGCACTATTGCCACTACCTATAGCAGTTCCATTACCTGATGTTACCTCGTAACCATTGATTGTTAAGCCGCTACTTGGCAACTCACCCAATGTAATCACCTTACCACTTTCTATTGAATTCGGGCCATTATTAGTAATAGTCACTGTAAAGCTGGTGCTTTCTCCTACTTTCACACGATCTTGATCGGCCACTTTTGTTATTCCTAACACATATGGCCTTACGAAGGTTACCCTTACAGGACTGCCACTGATTGGCGTACCATCTACCGTGGCTGCTATCGTGGCCGTTCCAGCTTGTGTACTGCTCACCTGTACCACTGCCTTACCTTCCGCATCCGTAGTCACTGTTTGCTGGCTCGTCGTGCCGTCTACATTGGTGATATCGAATACC
>Ga0160438_1000206_pt1 | contig 20244 bp, 16 predicted proteins | sample HID1975K_E0MG_FD_108203 | JGI IMG/M metagenome (GOLD analysis project Ga0160438, IMG submission 108203) | Enriched soil microbial communities from UW Madison campus, WI, USA - HID1975K_E0 MG | ecosystem: Environmental > Terrestrial > Soil > Unclassified | place: USA: Madison, Wisconsin...
AGCCGCACAATTTGCGGGGGGAGAACATCAATCGCGCCCACGGATTTTTGCAGGCGCTGGCAAATATCTTCCACAACCAGCATGTTTTCACGCTGATTTTTATCGTCTTTTAACAGCCATTGCCCGAGCGACCAGGCGCGATGTTCATCCGGATGGTTAGAGACGGTTCCCGCTAATGCTTCGGTACGTAATGCGCAGTCGATTCGCCGCCAAAGCCGCTCCGGGCTTGAGCCGAGGAACGCATGGCTGGCATCAAATACCATCAGAAAATGATAGCAGTTCAGGTTTACCCGCCGACTCGCCGCCATAAAACCCGCCGCAGAAACTGCCGCGGTAAATTGCAAATCGGTGACTCTCGCCAGCACCACTTTATCGAGTTCGTGCTGTTCTATCGCCGTCGTCGCTCGCTCGATAAGCTGATGCCATTCGGGCTGAGTCGGAATGTGTTGTTCGCCCACGCAGTTTAAACGCTGCGAAGGCAGCAGTTTGGCAGGCAACAGTTGTTCGAGGAAGTGTCGCGCCTCACGTGCATCATCTTGTAAGGAAGTTTCACTATACAAATGAAGATAAAGATAAGCACTGCCACCAATGCGTCGCCACTCAAGACGTGGGAGGAATAAACAGCTTGTCGTGGGCGAAAACGCATTTACGCCAGTGATACGAAGTGTGGGCTGGTCAGCATAATCGTTGAGAAATGCGCTGGCAGCATCTAAGGTTTCGAAGTTTCGCAACGCGCCAAGTGCCGCAATTTCATCATCACCATTGCGCTGTTGCCAGTAAAATTGGGGATACAGGCGTTGGCTGGTCAACCACGCGAGAGCATCCGAGGCATCACTCAGACTTATAGCAACGGAAAGTTGTTCTAAGCCCGGCGCATCCGCAAATTCTGCGTTCAATGCAAGCTGTAACTGTTGCAGCGCGACGACAACTGAATTCACGTTTACCTCACCTTCCCTGAAAACCCCTGATTATACGTGGTCATGGCGGCAAAAAAAAATCCCACCCAATGGGTAAGATTTTTCTGCTGGCACTCGACGCAATTATTATACCCAGGTTGCTGCAAAAGCAGCCAACGCCCCTGCAACTTGAAGGGCGAAGGGTATCTAGCGCCTGGCTAATAAAAGCCCTAGTACCAGGCCTGCCGCCGCCCCCACACCCACTCCTTGCCATGGTTTTTCATGGACATAATCATCAGCGCGATAAACCGCTTTTTTTGCACGATAGTAGTAATTATCAGAAGCACTACTCACCCGCGCTTTGACCTCACTGAGCGCCTGTTCGGCTCGTTCTTTCAACTCAATGTACTTTTGGTCTGCCGGATCACCTGAGGAACGCAGCACTTCTTCTAACGTTTCACTCAGCAAAGTTAAATCATCATCAAGACGAGATTCATACGGTTGCATTACTGTTCTCCGTGTTTAAAAAATGCTCGTCCGCTAACTATAGACAATGCTAATGCTTTTCGCTCATTGATTCATGATTCGCTAAACATGGATGTGTAATGCCGATGCCGACTCCAACTTATCTTCAGCCATAAAAAAACCGCCAACAAGTGGCGGTTTCTTCTCATTTCGGCAAACTCAGTAAAAATCACCGGATGCGGCTTCGGCTTGCGCCATCCAGACTGGTTTTTCACTGGTTTTTGACCATACGCGATGCAGGTAGCTGTAAAAGCGGGAACGATCTTTCCAGAACAGCATCACTGGCAACGCCAGGACACCTGCCAGAACCACGAAAGTGCGACGCAGGAAGACCTGATGCAGTGGATAGTCTTTGTATAAGCTCATAATGCCTCCCTTAAATTGTGACCGGTAGCAAACACCGGGAAAATAGAACTTGTCATCTGGCTAAAATAGTATCGCATTGCCTGAAAGTTTACTACTCCTCCGACCACTTAAAGTCACTTTTTGCCACTAATTTACAATCCCGGCTGTAATTAAGTTACAAAAAGGTTAAATAAATACTAACCATTGGTTAATTAATGGCTTTCGCCATTTTTATACTTTTTTTACACCCTGCCCTGCGACTTTTACGACATCTTTGCACTGAAACTTTCACACTGATTCCAATTCCTTATAACTACCGAGGTGGATTGTGAGTGCAGGTCTGATAGCCGGTGTGGTGCTGGTCTTTATGCTGTTGGGATATTTAATTTATGCCCTGATCAATGCGGAGGCGTTCTGATGGCCGCTTCCGCATTTTTACTGATTGCCAGTTTCCTGTTGGTGCTTTTTGCCCTGGCAAAACCACTGGGTAACGTACTGACGCGCTTCATTAATGGCGAGCCGTTGCCTGTTCTGGGGAAAATGGACTCGCTGCTCATAAAACTACTGGGAGCCGACGCCAGCCAGGAGATGAGTTGGAAGCGGTATCTGGCGGCGATCCTTGCCTTTAACGTTTTTGGTCTGGCGCTGCTGTTCGTCATTTTGCTAACGCAAGGGAGTTTGCCGCTTAACCCGCAGCAATTGCCTGGGCTTTCCTGGCATCTGGCGTTAAACACCGCCGTCAGTTTTGTCTCCAACACGAACTGGCAGTCCTACAGCGGTGAAACCACGCTGAGCTATTTCAGCCAGATGGTCGGTTTGACGGTGCAAAACTTCTTATCCGCGGCCACCGGTATTGCCGTGGTATTTGCGCTGATCCGCGCATTTTCCCGTCAAAGCACTCACACGATCGGTAACGCCTGGGTCGATTTGACTCGCATCACGCTTTACATTTTGCTGCCGATTTCACTGCTGATTGCGCTGTTCTTTATCAGCCAGGGCACATTGCAAAACGTCGCGGCATATCAGCCGTTCACCTCGCTTGAAGGCGTGCAGCACGTGTTGCCGATGGGCCCGGTCGCTTCGCAAGAGGCTATCAAAATGCTCGGCACCAACGGCGGCGGGTTCTTTAATGCCAACTCTTCGCACCCGTTCGAGAACCCAACCGCCCTGACCAACTTTGTACAGATGCTGGCGATCTTCCTGATCCCCACCGCGCTGTGTTTTGCCTTTGGCGAAGCCGTCAGCGACAAACGCCAGGGACGCGCCATTTTATGGGCGATGGCGGTAATTTTTGTGATTTGCGTAGTGGTGGTGATGTGGGCCGAAACTAGCGGGAATACGCATTTCACGCTGCTCGGCGCGGACAGCAATATCAACATGGAGGGCAAAGAAAGCCGCTTCGGGATATTGGTCAGTAGCCTGTTTTCTGTGATTACCACCGCTGCTTCCTGTGGTGCCGTTAACGCGATGCATGATTCCTTCACGGCACTTGGCGGCATGATCCCAATGTGGCTGATGCAAATTGGCGAAGTAGTGTTCGGCGGCGTTGGCTCCGGTCTGTACGGCATGTTGCTGTTCGTCTTACTGACGGTGTTTATCGCCGGGTTGATGATTGGCCGCACGCCTGAATATCTCGGTAAAAAAATTGATGTTGCCGAGATGAAAATGACCGCCATGGCGATTTTGGTTACGCCTACTTTAGTGCTGCTCGGCACCGCACTTGCGATGATGACGGACGCGGGTCGCGCGGGAATGCTCAACCCCGGCATTCATGGCTTTAGCGAAGTGTTGTATGCCGTCTCTTCTGCGGCCAATAACAACGGCAGCGCGTTTGCCGGTTTAAGCGCTAATACGCCTTTCTGGAACGTGCTGCTGGCGGTGTGCATGTGGTTTGGCCGCTTTGCGGTGATTATCCCGGTGCTGGCTATTGCGGGTTCGCTTGTCACTAAAAAGTCGCAGGCGGCAGGCATCGGCACCTTACCCACCCACGGCCCGCTGTTTATCGGCTTGCTGATTGGCACGGTGCTGTTAGTCGGTGCGCTGACCTTTATTCCCGCCCTCGCTTTAGGCCCGGTTGCGGAACACCTTTCCTTTGTGAATTTGTGATTAAGAGGCTTCCATGAGTCGCAAGCAACAGGCGCTATTTGAACCATCGCTGATTCGTCAGGCGCTGATAGATTCCGTTAAAAAGCTCACACCACAAGTGCAATGGCGCAACCCGGTGATGTTTATTGTTTGGGTGGGGAGCGTGATGACTACCGCTCTGGCGATTGCCATGTTCAGTGGAAAACTTCCCGGCGATGCGCCATTCACCGCTGCCATTAGCGTATGGCTTTGGTTTACGGTGCTGTTCGCAAACTTCGCCGAAGCGCTGGCTGAAGGCCGTAGCAAGGCCCAGGCTAATAGCCTGAAAGGGGTGAAGAAAACCAGTTTTGCTCGTAAGTTACGCGCCCCGCATCACGACGCGCAGATAGACCATGTGCCTGCCGCCGATTTACGCAAAGGCGATATCGTGCTGGTTGAAGCGGGCGATATTATCCCGTGTGATGGCGAGGTGCTGGAAGGCGGCGCATCGGTGGATGAAAGCGCGATTACCGGTGAGTCCGCGCCGGTGATTCGTGAGTCAGGCGGTGACTTTGCCTCCGTGACTGGCGGGACGCGCATTCTTTCCGACTGGCTGGTGATTCAGTGCAGTGTGAACCCTGGTGAAACCTTCCTCGACCGCATGATAGCGATGGTGGAAAGCGCCCAGCGCCGTAAAACGCCGAACGAAATCGCGCTGACGATTTTACTGGTCGCACTCACTATCGTCTTTTTACTGGCAACGGCAACGCTTTGGCCATTCTCGCAATATGGCGGCGTGGCGGTGAGCGTCACGGTGCTGATTGCCCTGCTGGTTTGCCTGATTCCGACCACTATCGGCGGGCTGCTTTCAGCCATTGGCGTGGCGGGTATGAGCCGTATGTTGGGTGCAAACGTGATTGCCACCAGCGGGCGTGCCGTAGAAGCGGCTGGCGACGTAGATGTTTTGCTGCTGGATAAAACCGGCACCATTACGCTTGGCAACCGCCAGGCCTCTGATTTCCTGCCAGCTCCAGGTATTGATGAAAAAACATTGGCCGATGCGGCGCAGCTTTCGTCGCTTGCCGATGAAACACCGGAAGGCCGCAGCATTGTGGTGCTGGCAAAACAGCGCTTTAACCTGCGCGAACGTGATGTGCAAAACCTGCATGCCACCTTTGTACCATTCACTGCGCAAACCCGGATGAGCGGCATTGATATTCAGGACCGCATGATTCGCAAAGGTTCTGTCGATGCAATTCGTCGCCACGTTGAGGCCAACGGTGGTCATTTCCCGCCGCAGGTGGATAATCTCGTCGAAGGTGTTGCCCGCGCTGGCGGTACGCCGCTGGTTGTCGCGGAAGGCGCCAACGTACTCGGTGTGATTGCCCTGAAAGATATTGTTAAAGGTGGCATTAAAGAGCGCTTTGCGCAGTTACGCCAGATGGGGATTAAAACCGTGATGATTACCGGTGATAACCGTCTGACCGCAGCTGCGATTGCCGCCGAAGCGGGTGTCGATGATTTTCTCGCGGAAGCGACACCGGAAGCCAAACTGGCACTGATTCGCCAGTATCAGGCGGAAGGCCGTTTAGTGGCGATGACCGGCGACGGCACCAACGATGCCCCGGCGCTGGCGCAGGCAGACGTGGCGGTGGCGATGAATTCCGGCACCCAGGCGGCGAAAGAAGCCGGCAACATGGTGGACCTGGACTCCAACCCGACCAAATTGATTGAAGTGGTGCATATCGGCAAACAGATGCTGATGACCCGTGGCTCGCTGACCACATTCAGTATCGCCAACGATGTAGCGAAGTATTTCGCGATCATTCCCGCCGCGTTTGCCGCGACTTACCCGCAGTTGAATGCGCTGAACGTGATGCACCTGCACTCCCCGACTTCGGCGATTTTAAGCGCGGTGATTTTCAACGCCCTGATCATCATCTTTTTGATTCCACTGGCATTACGTGGCGTGAGTTATAAACCGCTGAGCGCCGCTGCCATGTTGCGCCGCAATCTGTGGATTTACGGGCTTGGCGGTTTAATTGTGCCGTTTATTGGCATAAAAGCTATCGACCTGGTGCTGACCGTGTGTGGCCTGGTTTAAGAGGAAAAACAAATGACTATTTTACGTCCCGCTATACTGTTACTGATTTTGCTGACACTGATTACAGGCGGACTTTACCCGCTTTTGACCACACTTTTAGGCCAGTGGTGGTTCCATGAGCAGGCCAATGGTTCGTTGATTATTCAGGCCAACGAAGTACGCGGCTCCAGGCTGATTGGGCAAAACTTCACCGAGGCTAAGTATTTGCAAGGTCGCCCTTCTGCAACCGCAGAAACACCTTATAATCCAATGGCCTCTGGCGGCAGTAATTTGGCAGGAAGCAATCCAGAATTAGATAAACAAATTACCGAACGTGTCGCGGCATTAAGACAGGCAAATCCGCAAGCCAACCCGGCGGTTCCCGTTGAGCTGGTTACTGCGTCGGCCAGTGGTCTGGACGGGCAAATTTCACCAGAAGCCGCAGCCTGGCAAATTCCTCGTATCGCTAATGCGCGCAATTTGCCCGTTCAACAAGTGGCACGCCTGGTAGCAGAAAATACCACTCACCCACTGGTGGGTTTTATCGGTAAACCAGTGGTGAATGTGTTGTTGGTTAACCTGGCGCTGGATGCTCTCCAGGCACCATAAGAGAAAACTGCCGGATGACGCTGCTGTACGACCTACCCTGTCGCGAGCAAGCGCCAGCGTCATCCACCAAAAAGGATTTGATATGTCTCAGGAACCGCTGCGCCCTAATCCAGATAAATTGCTGGAGCAGGTCAACCGCCCATCGCGCGGCAAGTTAAAGATTTTCTTCGGCGCGTGTGCAGGCGTAGGGAAAACTTACGCCATGCTTCAGGAAGCGCAGCGGTTGCGAGGACAAGGGCTAAATATCCTGATTGGCGTGGTAGAAACTCACGGCCGCCAGGAAACTGCCGCGCTGCTGAACGGGCTGAATATTCTGCCTGCAAAGCGGATACACCATCGTGGGCGCTGGGTTCAGGAGTTTGATCTCGACGCGGCGCTGGCACGTAACCCGGCGCTGATCCTGATGGACGAGTTGGCGCACAGCAATGCGCCCGGTTCGCGCCACCCTAAGCGTTGGCAAGATGTGGAAGAGTTGCTCGACACCGGGATTGATGTGTTTACCACCGTCAACGTTCAGCATCTTGAAAGCCTGAATGATATTGTTGGTGGCGTGACGGGAATTCAGGTGCGCGAAACGGTACCCGACCCGATTTTTGACGCCGCCGATGAAATCGTGCTGGTCGATTTGCCGCCTGATGATTTACGCCAGCGCCTGCACGAAGGGAAAGTGTATATTTCAGGCCAGGCCGAACGCGCCATCGAGCACTTCTTCCGTAAGGGGAATTTGATTGCCTTACGCGAACTAGCCCTGCGCCGCACCGCCGACCGCGTTGATGATCAAATGCGTGCCTGGCGTGATAACCAGGGCGAGGAAAAAGTCTGGCACACGCGAGATGCCATTTTGCTGTGTATCGGCCACAGTTCCGGCAATGAAAAACTGGTGCGCACCGCCGCACGCCTGGCAGCAAAACTAGGCAGCGTCTGGCACGCCGTTTACGTCGAAACCCCGCAGCTTCACCGGTTACCTGAACATCAACGTCGCGCGATTTTGGCCTCGCTTCGCCTCGCTCAAGAGTTGGGGGCTGAAACCACCACGCTTGCCGATCCGGCGGAAGATAAAGCCATTTTGCGCTATGCCCGCGAGCATAATCTCGGCAAGATTATTATCGGCAGACGCACAACACGACGCTTCTGGAGCCGGGAATCCTTTGCCGATCGTTTAGCCCGCCGTGCGCCAGACCTTGATCTGGTGATTGTCGCCCTTGACGATAAACCCTCTGCCGTCTCTCCTTCCGCCCAGGACACTCGCAGCTTTAGCGAAAAATGGCGGGCGCAATTGCGCGGCTGTGGCGTCGCCGTCGCCCTTTGCGCGGTAACGACGTTTATCGCGAATCAATGGCTGATGGGTTTCGATGCCGCTAACCTGGTGATGCTTTATTTGCTGGGTGTGGTGATTGTGGCGCTGTTTTATGGCCGCTGGCCTTCGGTACTGGCCACCGTTATTAGCGTACTGAGTTTCGATTTATTCTTTATTGCTCCTCACGGCACACTAGCGGTTTCTGATATCCAGTACCTGTTAACGTTCGCCGTTATGCTGACCGTTGGCCTGGTTATCGGGAATCTCACGGCGGGCGTGCGCTATCAGGCGCGCATCGCTCGTTATCGCGAGCAGCGCACACGCCATCTTTATGAGATGTCTAAAGCCCTCGCCGCAGAACGTACGCCGCAAGATATAGCCGCGACCAGCGAACTGTTTATCAAAAATAGTTTTCACGCCCGCGCCCAACTTTTACTGCCGGATGAGACCGGCGTTTTAGTGCGTGCTAATGGGCAGAGTGAACCGCAAAACTGGGACGAAGCCATTGCCCGCTGGAGCTTTGATAAAGGCCAGCCCGCAGGTGCTGGGACCGATACTTTACCCGGCGTGCCGTATCAAATTCTGCCGCTGAAAACGCCGGAAAAAACACTCGGCTTGCTTATCGTCGAACCCAATAATTTACGCCAGTTGATGATTCCTGAGCAGCAGCGGCTGCTGGAAACTTTCACCCTGCTGACGGCGACGGCGCTGGAAAGATTTTTGCTGACCGCAAGTGAAGAACAAGCCCGGCTTTCGAGCGAACGCGAGCAAATTCGTAACTCGCTGCTCGCCGCCCTTTCGCACGATTTGCGTACACCTCTGACAGTGTTGTTTGGGCAGGCGGAAATTCTGACTCTGGATCTGGCATCCGAAGGCTCTAAACATGCACCGCAAGCCAACGATATTCGCCAGCATGTGCTCAATACCACGCGCCTGGTCAACAATTTGCTGGATATGGCGCGGATTCAGTCCGGTGGATTTAATCTGCGCAAAGAGTGGTTAACGCTGGAAGAGGTGGTCGGCAGCGCGTTAAAAATGCTGGAGCCAGGGCTGGGCGGGCGACATATTGATTTGGACTTGCCTGACCCGCTGCTTTTGATTCATGTTGATGGCCCGCTCTTTGAGCGGGTGCTGATAAACCTGCTTGAGAACGCGGCAAAATACGCAGGCTACCAGGCCAAAATTGGCATTCGTGCGCAAGCTCTGGCTGATAAGCTGGACGTTGAAGTCTGGGACAGCGGGCCGGGTATTCCTGTTGGCCAGGAACAAAAGATTTTTGATAAATTCTCCAGGGGTAACAAAGAGTCGGCGATCCCTGGCGTAGGTTTAGGGCTGGCAATTTGTCAGGCGATTGTTGAAGTCCACGACGGAAAAATTATTGCGGCTAATCGGGTGGAAGGAGGAGCCAGTTTTCATGTTATTTTACCCCTTCCCCCGCCGCCAGAACTTGCTGAGATGAATGAGACGCTGTGATATCCGTTCTGATAGTTGAAGACGAAAAAGAGATTCGCCGTTTCTTGCGTACCGCGCTGGAGGCCGAGTCGTTACGCGTCCACGAAGCCGAGACGCTGCAACGCGGCTTGCTTGAAGCCGCCACTCGCAAACCGGATTTGGTGATTCTCGACCTCGGTTTACCCGATGGCGACGGCATTGATTTTATCCGTGATTTCCGCCAGTGGAGCCAGACGCCGATTGTGGTGCTTTCCGCGCGTAGCGATGAGCAAGTGAAGATTGACGCGCTGGATGCCGGGGCCGATGACTATCTTAGCAAGCCGTTTGGCATTGGCGAGCTGCAAGCTCGTTTGCGCGTGGTTTTGCGCCGCCATGCAAGCCTTGCACAACCCGATCCGGTTTATCAGTTTTCACATATCAGCGTTGATCTCGCCAACCGTCGCATTACCCGCGATGGCACCGAAATCCACCTCACACCTATTGAATTTCGCCTGCTTGCTACCCTGCTCAATAACCATGGAAAAGTGCTGACACAGCGCCAGCTGCTCAACCAGGTTTGGGGGCCAAATGCCGTGGAACACAGTCACTATTTGCGCATTTATATGGGACATTTGCGCCAGAAGCTGGAAAGCGATCCGGCGCGCCCGGCGCATTTGTTGACGGAAACGGGGATTGGTTATCGGTTTATGTTGTAGATTCTACAAACAAAAAAGGCGCCTTTCGGCGCCTTTTTCAGTTCTACGAATTACTTCGCGTTTTTCAGCACTTCGCTGACAATCTCTACCGCTTCTTTCTCAATCAGCTTACGGTGCTCGGCGCCGAGGAAGCTTTCACAATAGATTTTGTAGGCGTCTTCTGTGCCGGATGGACGAGCGGCAAACCAGCCGTTTTTGGTCATCACTTTCAGACCGCCGATGGATGCGCCGTTACCCGGAGCCGCCGTCAGACGCGCGGTGATTGGGTCACCGGCCAGCGTATCAGCGCTCACCATTTCCGGAGAGAGCTTAGACAGGGCGGCTTTCTGAGCTGAAGTCGCAGAGGCCTGCAGACGATTGTAGCTCGGTGCGCCAAAGCGCGCGGCCAGTTCGTCGTAATGCTGCTGCGGGTTTTTGCCGGTAACGGCAGTAATTTCGGCCGCCAGCAAGCACATGATGATGCCGTCTTTGTCGGTAGACCACGGTGTGCCGTCGAAACGCAGGAACGATGCCCCGGCGCTCTCTTCGCCGCCAAAACCGAAGCTGCCATCAAACAAACCATCAACAAACCATTTGAAACCAACCGGTACTTCTACCAGTTTACGGCCTAAATCGTTGACCACGCGGTCAATCATTGCTGAAGAAACCAGCGTTTTACCGACTGCAACGTCTTTGCCCCACTGTGGGCGATGCTGGAACAGGTAGTTAATCGCAACTGCAAGATAATGGTTCGGATTCATCAGACCAGCAGGCGTGACGATACCGTGGCGGTCGTAATCCGGGTCGTTAGCAAATGCCAGATCGAATTTGTCACGCAGCGCCAGCAAACCCGCCATTGCGCATTCGGAGGAGCAATCCATGCGGATAGCGCCATCTTTATCCAGATGCATAAAGCGGAAGGTTTGATCGACATGATCGTTAACAATCGTCAGATCCAGATTGTAGTGTTTCGCGATGCGCTGCCAGTATTCGATACCGGAGCCGCCGAGCGGATCAACACCCAATTTCAGACCCGATTTCTGGATGGCGGCCATATCAACGATGTCCACCAGCCCTTCGATAAACGGCTGCACCAGATCTTGTTCTTGTACGTGACCGCTTGCCCAGGCTTTATCCAGAGAGATGCGTTTTACATCTTTCAGACCCGCGGCCAACAATGCGTTGGCGCGATCTTCAACCACTTTGGTGACGTTGGTATCAGCCGGACCACCATTTGGCGGATTGTATTTGATACCACCATCTTCCGGCGGGTTGTGCGAAGGCGTGATGACAATACCATCGGCCAGTGCGCCACCGTTTTTGTTATGCGTCAGAATAGCGTGCGAGATGGCAGGCGTTGGCGTGTAGCCATTTGCCTGTTGCACAATGACATCCACACCGTTTGCAGCCAACACTTCGAGCACGGAGATAAACGCAGGTTCAGATAACGCGTGGGTATCTTTGCCAACGTAGCACGGCCCGGTAATGCCATTTTTTGCACGATCTTCAGCAATCGCCTGAGCAATCGCCAGAATGTGAGGTTCATTGAAACTATGACGTGCCGCACTACCACGGTGGCCGGAAGTTCCGAACTTCACCGCGTGTTCGCTATTCCCCACTTCAGGCTTCAGCACGTAATACTGGGCCGTCAGTTGGGCTACGTTAATCAAATCGCTCTGTTGTGCCGGTTGTCCTGCACGAGGGTGGTTAGCCATTGGCCTTTCCTTCTGACGCGAGGTGTTAAATTGTGCCGCAAACCTTTTCAATCAATTCCGCCGGGAATTGCATTGATTGCATGATGTGTTCGATCATGCTGCATTTACGGCCTGTATTGGTATTGGTGATAACCCAGTATGGCGTACCTGGGACATGCTTAGGTTTGGTCTGGTTACCGTTTTGCAGCAGCGTTTGCTCGTTACCTGCAAAGTAGACACGGGTGCGACCGTGAAGCGACTCGGTCGCTTCACCAAAAGCATGAGCATCTAAGGTATACAGAGTCGAAAGCACCATCATGAAACGGTTAACGGCTTTCTTTTGCTCCGCATATTCATCAGACAGCAGCAATTCACGCACCGCACGAACACGATCGCGTGCTTTGTTTACAGGTTTGGCTTCCGGGGCAGGTGCAGCAGTTGCCGCCGTCTGGCCGGTAGATGCAGGTGTAGCAGGAGTTTGACCGGCGGTAAATTTCAACATGCGCCGTAAAATATCGGACGCGCTTTCACCAATGTGCTGCGTGTGGCTGGCAATGTAGCGATAGAGCTCGTCATCAACTTCAATTGTTTTCATCTTAATCCAGTGCGATATCTTTTCTGAATACAAGTTGTTGGGATTATAAGGACAAATCCCAACCTCGGGTAGCGCCAAGCTTTTGTCACCCCACAAAGTCAGACTAAACTGGAAATTTGCGGCAGTGCGGCAGAATGCCGTTATGATACCCTAACCTCACGAAGTAAAAAAAAAGAACTTTGCCATGAAATTGAATGCTCGCCTGCAAACTGCGCAACAATTGACTAGTAATTCTCCCATCGTCCTTATTCACGGTCTTTTTGGTAGCCTTGATAACCTCGGCGTGCTGGCCCGTGACCTTGGGCAGGATCATTCGTTACTGCAGATTGATCTGCGCAATCATGGGTTATCGCCGCGTAGCGAAGAAATGAACTACTCTGCGATGGCGCAGGATGTGGTTGAAACACTTGATGAATACGGCATTAAGAAAGCCATTATTATCGGCCATTCTATGGGCGGGAAAGTGGCAATGGCGTTAACCGCCATCGCCCCGGAACGTGTTGATAAATTAGTGCTGATTGATATCGCCCCGGTGGATTATCAAGTGCGTCGCCACGATGAGATTTTTGCAGCGATTAATGCAGTTACCGAGGCAGACGTTAAAACTCGCCAGCAAGCCGCCGTCATTATGCGCGAGCATCTTGATGAAGAGGGCGTGATTCAGTTTTTGCTGAAATCCTTTGCCGATGGCGAATGGAAATTCAATGTGCCGGTGCTGTGGGAGCAATATGAGAATATTGTCGGATGGAAAAACATCCCTGCCTGGAACGAACCGGCGCTGTTTATTCGCGGGGGTGCATCTCCTTATGTTGACGAATCTCACCGCGAACAGCTGCTTTCGCAGTTCCCACAGGCCCGTGCGCATGTGGTTGCCGGTGCTGGTCATTGGGTTCACGCCGAAAAACCTGATGCTGTTTTGCGCGCAATTCATCGTTATATTGATGAATCCGCTGCAAACTGATTAAAAACAAACCGACTGGCCGCAAGTTGCGGCTAACGCGTTGGCGCGCAAGCCATGCTGATGTATGATTGCGCGCTAAATTGCGCCAGAGCACCCCGCTCAGTGCCACCTGAATTCCCTGTCAGTAGTCTAATCATGGCAAAAGAACAAACGGACCGTACTACATTAGATCTGTTCGCGGACGAGCGTCGCCCGGGGCGACCAAAAACAAATCCGCTAACGCGTGATGAGCAATTGCGTATCAACAAACGCAATCAACTCAAGCGCGATAAAGTACGCGGCCTGAAGCGAGTGGAGCTAAAGCTCAATAACGATGCGGTAGATGCTCTCAACCAACTGGCTGAAGCGCGCAATATCAGCCGTAGTGAGCTGATTGAAGAGATACTACTCGCACAACTGAAGCAGCATCTCAGTTAGTTTTAGTGCTATGTCCTGGTATGCAATGTTGCAGTCTGTGCACACCGGGGCGATAGCAGTTTCCGCACCACGAAGTGTTCTGCTATGATTGCCCTATCTGTGGCCAAATAGCAGCCATCATACCATTAAGTATCAAGAGGTTATTTTACTCATGGCAATCGTAGGCATTTTTTTCGGCAGCGACACTGGTAACACCGAAAACATCGCGAAAATGATTCAAAAACAGCTCGGTAAGGAAGTTGCTGAGGTGCATGACATTGCTAAGAGCAGCAAAGAAGACCTGGAAGGCTTCGATATTCTGCTTCTCGGCATCCCAACGTGGTATTACGGTGAAGCACAATGCGACTGGGATGATTTCTTCCCGACGCTGGAAGAAGTTGATTTCAATGGCAAACTGGTTGCTCTGTTCGGCTGTGGCGACCAGGAAGATTACGCAGAATACTTCTGTGACGCGTTAGGTACTATCCGCGACATCATTGAGCCACGCGGCGCAGCTATCGTCGGTCACTGGCCAACTGCGGGCTACCATTTCGAAGCCTCTAAAGGCCTGGCTGACGACGATCACTTTGTCGGTCTGGCTATCGATGAAGATCGTCAACCAGAACTGACGGCTGAACGCGTTCAGAAATGGGTCAAGCAAGTTTCTGACGAGCTGAACCTGGCTGATATCATCAACGCCTGATTCTGGATGTGACGCAGCTTTAAACGGGTTGCGTCACATTGATAGATATTATCGATTAAAATAATTGCTACAAATTTTTAACTTTTCAGTTTGTCCCTGTACAATGACCTCCTGATCAAAAAGCTAGCAAGGCAAACAAATCGCGACTCAGCCGCCATTTTTTAGCTTGATTATGCATAATACTTGCGGTTCCCATTTAGAAGTGGCAGTTCTATAATGAGACGCATTCATCTTAACGCTCACCCTGAGTCCGAGCGAATCGTTAAGCAACAGGACAATTTCCGCATGACTGACAATAATACCGCATTAAAGAAAGCCGGCTTGAAAGTCACGCTTCCGCGATTAAAAATCCTTGAAGTGTTGCAGGGGCCGGTGAACCACCACGTCAGTGCGGAAGACCTCTATAAACGTCTGATTGATATGGGTGAAGAGATTGGTCTCGCCACCGTTTATCGTGTACTCAACCAGTTTGATGATGCAGGCATTGTAACTCGTCATAATTTCGAAGGCGGCAAATCCGTATTCGAACTGACGCAGCAGCATCACCATGACCATCTGATCTGTCTGGATTGCGGCAAGGTGATTGAATTCAGTGATGATTCTATCGAAGCCCGCCAGCGCGAAATCGCAACACGTCATGGCATTCGTCTGACTAACCACAGCCTGTACCTTTACGGTCACTGCGCTGAAGGTGATTGCCGTACTGATGAAAACGCACACGAAATCAGCGAAAGGTAATCCGTATATTCTGGCTTCTGATTCAGGAGCCATGCATAAAAAAACCGGTGAGGACACTCACCGGTTTTTTTATGGCTTACGCACTACCATTATTTGTTGTTAGCGCGAATCTCTTGCCAGATTTTATCGCATTTAGCTTTTACCGCCTGATCATTACCCGTGCGGGTCGCCTGAATACAGTTCTGGTAATCCAGGGTACGAACCGTTTCTTTCTTCGCGAAATCCTGATGCTCTTTTTCCTGAGCCAGTACATTCAACACGCTTTGGCAGGCCTGAATTTTATCCGGATTACCTTCTGCGGTGTTAATACAGGCGCTATACGCTTGTTTTAGTTTCGTATCTTCCGGAGCCGTTTTAGGTTGTTGCTGCGCACACGCACTCAAACCTAACGCCATCACCACTGTCAGAACGATTTTTTTCATGCTTGATATCCTTAAGAAAACCGGGCGTTTTCACGCCCGGATTCGAATCAGAAGATGGTGAACGGTGCGATAACAATGAATTTCACGTCACGCTCATCCTGGAAGATGTTGCCGTAACCACCGCCCCAGCTTGGGATGTCGGAATGGTTGTCGTACTGAGTGAAGTGCAGTTTGAACAGAGTGCCTTTCGCACGGCCATCCTGAACGGTATACAACGCATCAAGGCTGTACGCAGATTCTTTCAGGCGGTTATCCGCATCGTAGTAACCGTCGGTGGTTGGTTTGGAGCTTGGTTTAGCATCCCATGCGTAAACATAAGAAGCGCCCACCGCCCAACCCGCAAGATTCCAGTTGCTCAGGTCATACATCGCGCCTGCAAATACCGCTTTTTCACCGTTGGCGTTGAAGTCAGAGCGGTTATCCCACCACACATCAAGACGACCGTTGGAAGAGGCGTAGGTTGGCGTCATACGCTGTAGGAAGTAGCCCTGTTGGCCATCAGCCTTAACCACGGTTCCTTCAAGGCGCAAATCAACCTGGCCGACTCTGTATCCGAGAGTCAATGCCTGCAACCATGCGGTGCCGTCGTACAGATCGTTCACACTACCGTCAGAAACTTTGTCACGCGTGCCGTAGAACTGGTAGCTGGTGGTTAACGGGCTGCCCGCGATATCAAATTTGTAGCTCGCCTTAGTGAAATACTGATCAACATAACCTTCAGCCTGGCCAAATGCGGCCTCGAGAATCAGGTTATTTTTGAAGTCATATTTCGCGCCAAGTGAATGTAAGTATTCAACTTTGGTGTTCTTATCGTTCTGATAGAACTTGTCCATTTCCAGGTGCCACGGAGCTTTATACTCGTTGGTCCACATGTAGGAGAAGCTCAACGCACCAGAATCGCCATAGTCAAAGTTTGCACCAGCTTCTGCGCCCTGGTAAGTACCAGGCATGAAGCTCCAGTGTGGTGCTAACAGAGTTTGACCGGTTGGCTGAATGTAACCACCACGCGCCCATACCGGGCCGTATTTGAATTTAGCCGCTGCTTTATAGAGGCTGATGCCGCTCTTATCGCCGGAATAATCTTCGTCATAAGCTTTGTTAGAAGAGGAGAATGCGATTTCGTTTGGGTGACCGCTGTTAGCGTTTTCTGCCATTTCGATAGCAGTAAAGGCCGCAACGTCCAGACCAAACATGTCTGCGGCATAACCTGACTGGAAGTCCAGGTTTGCGTTCCATGTGGAGTGCGCAAGGTTAGTTTCGTATTTACCCGTTGTGACGTCTTTACGGTCACGCTCACGCTGCCAGTAATAAACGCCGCCGGTCAGCGTTGAATCATCAATAAAACCTGCTGCCGTTGCCTGAGGGATGACCACTAATCCTGAAAGAGCCGTAACACCTGCGATTGCAAGCGCCAGCGCACTACGTTTGCCACTAAACGTACGCATAGAAAATTCCTCTTTGACGAATAAATAATCGCTGGACGTTAAAAGACGTCATGTAGCGAAAAAAGTAAAAATGCCTAACGGCTAAAGCGGTTATGAATATTTGCCCGCATTACTGCTTCCTTAAGACTATTTTTCGCGACGCGAATTATCAACGACTTTGTAAGAGTTCATTCCGATATTATGACAGAGAGCACATAATTTATGAGTATTTGTAACAAATGACGACTCAAGAGTTTTATCTGGATAATTGAAATTATTAACATACAAAACTCTACATGAGAGCGCTCACATAATTAAACAAAGAATTATTAATGTTCCGATATTGACCGTGAAAATTTTGCAGTGAGGAGCGCAAATAACATTAATTCGCAACGCGAATGTGAAGAAATGTTTAACCAGATGATTCTAAAGCGAAAAAAAAACGCCGCGATTTGCGGCGTTTTTGTCATACATTGACCATGTAACCTTAGGGTTATTCGCCCATTTTGGCCCAGGTATCACGCAGCCCGACGGTACGGTTAAACACCAGTTTTTCAGCTGTTGTATAACGGCTATCCAGGCAGAAATAACCTTCGCGCTCGAACTGATACGCTTTGCTGATTTCGGCATTTTTCAGGCTTGGCTCGACAAAACCTTGCTTGATGACCAGAGATTCCGGGTTAATTGTGGCCAGGAAATCTTCAGCAGCCCCAGGGTTCGCCACGCTGAACAAACGGTCGTAAAGACGGATTTCAACCGGCAATGCATGTTCAGCACTGACCCAATGAATTACACCTTTCACTTTACGTCCATCAGCAGGGTCTTTGCTTAATGTGTCCGGATCGTAGGAGCAATGCAGCACGGTGATGTTCCCTGCTTCATCTTTCTCAACACGATCGGCTTTAATCACATATGCATTACGCAGACGAACTTCTTTGCCCAGCACCAGACGCTTGTACTGTTTGTTGGCTTCTTCACGGAAGTCAGCGCGGTCGATGTAGATTTCACGGCTAAACGGCACCTGACGGCTACCCATCTCTGGTTTGTTAGGATGGTTAGGCATCGTGACCATTTCAACTTCGCCCTGCGGGAAGTTTTCAATGATAACTTTTACCGGATCCAGAACCGCCATCGCACGCGGCGCGTTCTCGTTCAGGTCGTCACGGATACAAGATTCCAGGGCAGCCATTTCAACGGTGTTGTCTTGCTTGGTCACACCAATGCGCTTACAGAATTCACGAATAGAAGCGGCAGTGTAACCACGACGACGCAGACCAGAGATGGTCGGCATACGTGGGTCATCCCAACCCTCTACAACCTTCTCAGTCACCAGCAGGTTCAGCTTGCGCTTGGACATGATGGAGTATTCGAGATTCAGGCGTGAGAACTCGTACTGACGCGGGTGCGCAGGAATAGTGATGTTATCCAGCACCCAGTCGTACAGGCGACGGTTGTCCTGGAATTCCAGCGTACACAGGGAGTGCGTAATGCCTTCCAGCGCATCGGAAATGCAGTGGGTGAAGTCGTACATCGGGTAGATGCACCACTTGCTGCCGGTCTGGTGGTGGTCGGCAAACTTGATACGGTAAATAACCGGATCGCGCATGACGATAAACGGCGAAGCCATGTCGATTTTCGCACGCAGGCACGCAGTCCCTTCAGCAAACTCACCGTTACGCATTTTCTCAAACAGCGCGAGGTTTTCTTCAACGGTGCGGTCGCGATATGGGCTGTTTTTGCCAGGAGAGGTCAATGAGCCGCGATATTCACGGATTTGTTCCGGAGTCAGTTCATCGACATACGCCAGACCTTTATTGATAAGCTCAACCGCGTAGTTAAACAGCTGGTCGAAATAATCAGAGGAATAACGGATGTTGCCGGACCACTGGAAACCGAGCCATTCAACATCGTGCTTAATGGAATCAACGTATTCGATGTCTTCTTTTACCGGGTTGGTGTCATCGAAACGCAGGTTGCACTGGCCTTGATAATCTTGCGCGATACCAAAATTCAGGCAGATGGATTTTGCATGGCCGATGTGCAGATAGCCGTTTGGCTCTGGCGGGAAACGGGTGCAAATGCTGGTGTGCTTACCATTGGCCAAATCTTCATCAATAATCTGGCGAATAAAGTTAGTTGGGCGGGCTTCGGCCTCACTCATCGCGGGTTCCTCTGTGCAAAAACTTTAGTTATCCGCCCATGATCTTATAAGCAAGCGTCGGAAACAACCTTTTGTTGAATAAATAAGGGGATTGGGAAGGGTTGGCGGAAGCCATAAAAAAGCGGCTGGAGAAAAGACTCCCCAGCCGCTAAAGGCACAATCTTACCCTTCATACTTCAAGTTGCATCTTTGTTGGTTATGTTCACTCACCCGAATCACTTAGTACACTAAGCTCATCGGGACTCGTTCTCTTGCCGCCGCGATACAACTCGCATTATTTTGGGTACATAACTCAGGAGCGATTATTTGCCTTTAATTTCATACAGAGGCGTTTGGCCTGCAACGACGGAACCTTGCGCCTGGATAACCAGACCGCTGTAGTCGTCGATATTGCTGCAAACAACTGGGCTAATCATGGAGCGAGCATTGGCGTTCAGGAAATCAAGATCCATTTCCAGAATCGGCTGGCCTGCAACCACTTCAGCACCCTCTTCGACCAGGCGAGTAAAGCCTTGTCCGTTCAGCGCGACGGTATCAATGCCCATATGGACAACGATCTCAGCACCCTTTTCGGTTTCAAGACAGAACGCATGGTTGGTATTAAAGATTTTTACGATAGTACCGGCAGCTGGCGCGACAACTGTTTTCTCAGTTGGCTTAACAGCAACACCATCACCTACCGCTTTGCTGGCGAAAGCTTCATCAGGAACCTGCTCCAGCGCTACCACATCACCCGTTACTGGTGAAACCAGTGCCGCGATGGTTACAGCGTTTGGAACTGCCTGTGGTTTTGCAGCAGCGACTGGCGCAGCGGTCGCGGAAGCGGCAGCCGGAGCAGCAGCAACATCGCCTACTGTTTTCATTGCGTTAGCAATTTTCTCAGCCACAAAGCCGACGATGATTTGCACGCTGGTTTTGTTCAGACGGATAACACCGGTGGCACCCAGGCGTTTAGCCAGAGATTCGTTCACCAGTGAAGAGTCTTTCACGTTCAGGCGCAGACGAGTGATACACGCGTCGATACCTGTCAGGTTTGCAGAACCACCTACAGCCGCAATGTACTGACGAGCCAGCTCTGAAACATCCTGATTGGTGTTGGTGCTGACATTCACGTCCTGACCATCAGCTTCATCACCTGCAACAGCCAGTTCACGACCTGGAGTCAACAGATTGAATTTGTTGATAGTAAAGCGGAACACAACATA
>Ga0160438_1000208_pt1 | contig 20217 bp, 12 predicted proteins | sample HID1975K_E0MG_FD_108203 | JGI IMG/M metagenome (GOLD analysis project Ga0160438, IMG submission 108203) | Enriched soil microbial communities from UW Madison campus, WI, USA - HID1975K_E0 MG | ecosystem: Environmental > Terrestrial > Soil > Unclassified | place: USA: Madison, Wisconsin...
GCTAACCACGTTACAGAACCTGTCTAACGACGAACTACTCCCTGTAGCCCGTGCATTCAGCCAATTCCTGAACCTGGCCAACACCGCCGAGCAATATCACAGCATTTCCGCCAATGGCGAAGCTGCCAGCAATCCTGAAGTTATTGCTAAGACACTCCAAAAATTAAAAAATCAGCCCGATCTTAGCGAAGACGCCATTCGTAATGCTGTTGAGTCATTGTCACTGGAATTAGTGCTGACCGCGCACCCGACCGAAATTACCCGTCGCACCCTGATTCACAAGCTGGTTGAAGTTAACAGTTGCCTGAAGCAACTCGACCACAGCGACATCGCCGATTACGAACGCAACCAAATTATGCGCCGCCTGCGCCAACTCGTCGCTCAGGCCTGGCACACAGATGAAATTCGTAAGCACCGCCCTTCCCCAGTAGATGAAGCAAAATGGGGCTTTGCGGTAGTAGAAAACAGCCTGTGGGAAGGGGTTCCAAACTACCTGCGTGAGCTGAACGAACAGCTCGAAGACAACCTGAATTACAAACTACCGGTCGATTTTGTCCCGGTACGTTTCACCTCATGGATGGGTGGCGACCGTGACGGCAACCCGAACGTGACCGCTGATATTACTCGCCACGTCCTACTGTTAAGCCGCTGGAAAGCCACCGATCTATTCCTGCGCGATATTCAGGTGCTGATTTCTGAGCTTTCAATGGTGGAATGCACACCTGAGCTGAGCGAACTGGCTGGCCCTGACGCTGCGCAAGAACCTTACCGCTGCATCATGAAAGGCATTCGTCAGCAGTTGCTGTCGACTCAAGCCTGGCTGGAAGCTCGCCTGAAAGGCCAGCGCCTGCCAAAACCAGAAGGTTTACTGACTCAAAACGAACAGCTTTGGGATCCGCTTTATGCATGTTACCAGTCGCTGCAAGCGTGTGGCATGGGCATCATCGCTAACGGCCAACTGCTTGATACCCTGCGCCGCGTGAAAAGTTTTGGCGTTCCGCTAGTGCGTATTGATGTCCGCCAGGAAAGCACTCGTCACACCGAAGCACTGGGCGAGATGACGCGCTACCTGGGCATTGGTGATTACGAAAGCTGGTCTGAAGCAGACAAACAAGCCTTCCTGATCCGTGAACTGAATTCTAAGCGCCCGCTTCTGCCACGCCAGTGGGAGCCAAGCGACGATACCCGCGAAGTGCTGGAAACCTGCAAAGTGGTTGCCGAAGCCCCGCGTGGTTCCATCGCCGCTTATGTTATTTCCATGGCGAAAACGCCATCTGACGTGCTGGCAGTACACTTGCTGCTGAAAGAAGCCGGTTGCACCTTCGCACTGCCTGTTGCGCCACTGTTTGAAACACTCGACGACTTGAACAACGCCGACGATGTGATGACTCAGTTGCTGAATATCGACTGGTATCGCGGCTTTATTCAGGGCAAACAGATGGTCATGATTGGCTATTCTGACTCGGCAAAAGATGCAGGCGTAATGGCGGCATCATGGGCGCAGTACCAGGCTCAGGACGCGCTGATCAAAACCTGCGAGAAAGCCGGAATTACACTGACGCTCTTCCACGGACGCGGCGGTTCAATTGGCCGTGGCGGCGCACCAGCTCACGCCGCTCTGCTTTCTCAACCACCGGGAAGCCTGAAAGGCGGCCTGCGCGTGACTGAGCAAGGCGAGATGATTCGCTTTAAATACGGTCTGCCAGAAATCACCATCAGCAGCCTGTCGCTCTACACCAGCGCGATTCTCGAAGCCAACCTTCTGCCGCCGCCAGAACCGAAGAAAGAGTGGAAACATATCATGGAGGATCTGTCTGTAACCTCATGTGATATGTATCGTGGGTACATCCGCGAAAACGAAGACTTCGTGCCGTACTTCCGTTCGGCAACACCAGAGCTGGAGCTGGGTAAACTGCCGCTGGGTTCACGTCCTGCGAAGCGTAAACCTAACGGTGGCGTTGAGTCCCTGCGTGCCATTCCGTGGATCTTCGCCTGGACACAAAACCGCCTGATGCTGCCAGCCTGGCTGGGTGCCGGTGCTGCGCTACAAAAAGTCGTGGAAGACGGCAAACAGGACGTGCTGGAAACCATGTGTCGCGACTGGCCATTCTTCTCAACGCGCCTCGGCATGCTGGAAATGGTCTTTGCGAAAGCCGACCTGTGGCTTGCGGAATATTACGATCAGCGTCTGGTGAAACCAGAGCTGTGGGCGCTTGGTAAACAACTGCGCGACCAACTGGAAGCCGACATCAAAGTGGTGCTGGATATCGCCAACGATTCACATCTGATGGCAGACCTGCCATGGATCGCCGAATCTATTCAGCTGCGTAATATCTACACCGACCCGCTGAACGTATTACAGGCTGAATTGCTGCATCGTTCGCGTCAGTCTGAAGAAAAAGGCGAAGAGCCAGATGCGCAAGTTGAACAAGCGCTAATGGTGACAATCGCTGGTGTTGCGGCAGGTATGCGTAACACAGGCTAAGTTAAACCCTTTAACAATCCCCCGTGAAAAAAACGGGGGATTGTTAAATTCAACTGTCTTAATTCATTCACATTCCATATATTTCCGCCTGCAAATTTTTCGTTCAAAACTCATACCACGAACGAGCATATGGCCTTTTTCACCTTGATTAAGGTTTGATTAAGATTTAATCGCCAAACTAGGCGATACTTTTTGTCGACAGGCACAGTTTATGTTTTCTATAAAAAACCAAGCTAAACAAAAGTTTAGCTGGATAGCTCTGGGATGGGCATTACTCTTTTTTTGGTTTTTCTCCACGGCATTACAAGCCAAAATATTCATCAGCGGATACAGCGGCACTAACGGCTTACGTGACTCCCTGTTATACAGCTCCCTTTGGCTTATCCCTGTATTCTTGTTCCCTGCACGGACGCGGATCATCGCCGCAGTCATTGGCGTAGTGCTTTGGGCAACATCATTAGCGGCAATCTGTTATTTCGTTATTTACGGGCAGGAGTTTTCACAAAGCGTCCTGTTTGTGATGTTCGAATCAAATGCTGGCGAAGCCGGTGAATATTTAAGCCAGTACTTTAGCCTGAAGATTGTCCTGACAGCGCTTATCTACACTGCGATATGCCTATTCCTGTGGTCCCGTCTACGCCCTGTGTATATCCCTAAACCATGGCGCTGGTTGGTATCGCTGATTATCCTTTATGCATTAATTCTGCACCCACTTGTCCGCAATGCGATAAACCATCAACCGTTGAGCAAAACCGTTTCCGGTCTTTCTTCACGCATGGAACCCGCGGCACCGTGGCAGTTTATTTCTGGCTACTATCAATACCGCCAGCAACTGGACAGCCTGAATAGCCTACTTAACGAAAACAATGCTCTGCCTCCGCTGGCAAATCTTAAAGATGAAAACGCCAATACACCGCGCACTTTAGTGCTGGTTATTGGGGAGTCTACCCAACGCGGTCGCATGAGCCTGTATGGCTACTCAAGAGAGACAACGCCGGAACTGGATACTTTGTCTAAATCAGATAAAGGGATGACGGTATTTAACGACGTAGTGACTTCTCGTCCTTACACCATCGAAATTCTCCAGCAAGCTTTAACCTTCGCCAACGAGAAGAACCCGGATCTCTATCTGAGCAAGCCGACGCTGATGAACATGATGAAACAGGCGGGATATAAAACCTTCTGGATTACCAATCAGCAGACCATGACCGAACGTAACACCATGCTGACGGTTTTCTCGCGCCAGACTGATAAACAGTTCTATATGAATCAGCAGCGTACGCAAAGTGCACGTGAGTACGACAGTAATGTACTGGCACCGTTTAAAGACGTTCTGGCCGACCCTGCACCGAAGAAATTCATCATTGTGCATCTGCTCGGAACACACATTAAATACAAGTACCGTTACCCAGAAAACTGGGGCAAATTTGATAATCAAACGACCGGAATCCCTGCCGGGTTAAGCGATGATCAAAAGGAAGCCTGGAACGATTATGACAACGCTAACCTGTATAACGATCACGTTGTCTCAAACCTGATTAAGGATTACAAGGCCACCGATCCGAATGGTTTCCTGCTCTACTTCTCAGATCATGGTGAAGAAGTTTACGATACGCCACCGCATCAAACGCAGGGCCGTAACGAGGAAAACCCAACCCGTCACATGTATACGGTGCCATTTATTCTTTGGACTTCCGAAAAATGGCAGGCGGAACATCCACGTGATTTCTCAGCGGATGTTAATCGCAAATACAGCAGTTCAGAGCTGATACATACCTGGTCTGATCTGGCAGGACTGAGTTACGACGGATTCGATCCGACCCGCTCAATAACCAGCCCGGAGTTTAAGGAAACAACTCGCTGGATTGGCAATCCGTATAAGAAAAATGCACTGATCGACTATGACACCTTGCCTTTCGGTGATCGGAAGGGTAATCAGTAAGTTGCTTACCAGGCCATCTCAAAAATGAGGTGGCCTGGTGATTACTCTCTCATCCTTCTGACCCACTGCGGGGCGTTATGAACTACGACGTGAGCCAAATTATTTCTCATCTGCTCAATAGTCCGTCAGGCATTCAGCGTATCTGGCTAGCAGACAACCAAACCGCCCCATCCGAACTTGCTTATCAGGTTGATTTTCCGCGAATCGAAGTCGTATTAGATGGCGTTTTAATGGATGCCTGCGATGCGGGAATGCCTGCCAGACTTGAGCAGCATGACGTGCTCTACGTTCCAGCAAAATGCTGGAACAACCCGCAATGGAATTCACCCGTAACGACGCTAAGTATTTTATTTGGCAAACAGCAACTTGGATTCAGTATTCTGCAATGGGATGGAACGGCGTTTAAAACATTGGGTAAACAGAACGTTGCTCGCCGTGGGCCACGAATCGGCTCGTTTCTGCTGCAGGCTCTCAATGAACTGGTCATGCAACCACACGATCAGCAAACAGCGCGGTTTATTGTCAGCAGTATTCTGAGTCATTGTACTGATTTGCTTGATAGCCAAATCCAGACGGCTTCACGTAGTCAGGCACTTTTCGAAGCCGTGCGGGAATACATTGATGAAAATTATGCTGACCCTTTAACCCGAGAATCTGTTGCTCAGGTATTTCATATCTCACCGAACTACCTTTCACATCTATTTCAGAAAACCGGTACGGTGGGCTTTAACGAATATCTTAACCACACCCGCCTGGAGCATGCCAAAACATTACTGAAACGCTACGAATTGAAGGTCAAAGAGGTGGCTCATGCCTGCGGTTTTGTCGACAGTAACTATTTTTGCCGTTTATTCAGGAAGAATACCGAGCGATCGCCATCGGAATATCGGCGCCAGTACCATAGTCAGTTGACGGAAAGAACAATTAATCGAGAATGATGCGAGTGTCTTGCGGAGTGCCAAAAATTCGTCGCACCGCCGACATCGCCTTTTGCGGCTCGCGCAGGAATGCATTAATGCCGGATTGCACACAGCGGCAATGTACGAAACGCGCCGCCCCCACCAGCTCAATATCGGTAATCAGCAATACCACATCGGCTTGTTCGATATCCGTTTGCGACAACTCATTCTCAATTCCTAGTGCACCTTGAGTTTCTATTTTTACGGTCCACTTTTCTTGCTGGCAGAGCTTTTCGAGCCGTTCCGCCGCCATATAGGTATGAGCGACACCACTAACACATGCAGTTACTGCGACTAAATGTCGAGTCATCTCCGCTCCCCTCTATGAAAACTAACCACCAATGGTTACATGATATCCTGCACTTTCTGCCATCTGCCGCAATGGTGCGATTTCTGAAGCATGAGGTGGCACTATCCCCTTCATAGTCCGGGTTCGCCCCAACAATTGATATTTTGCCTCACCATATTGATGGAAAGGCAGCAGGTGGATTTCGGTCAGTTTTAAGGGGGCAAGGAATTGAAGTATCGCAGCCATATTACCCTGCTCGAGGGTATACCCCGGAATCAAAGGCACGCGGGGGATGACGCGAATTCCCGACTCGACCAGCAATTTAAGATTTGCCAGGACTCTGGGTTGATTCATATTCAGCACGGATTTGGCTTTATCTGTATCCATGATTTTCAAATCGAACAGGACTTCGTCGCACTGCCGCGCCAAAGTAAGCACTTTTTCAGATGCCGCATCGCCAGCGGTTTCAATAGCAGTATGGATTCCTAGCGATTTCAGACGCTTGAGAAAACGAGTCGCAACAGCCGCCTGCATCAATACCTCGCCGCCTGAAAGCGTAACGCCTCCTTTTGATGACCGGAAGAAGACGTCGTCTTTCAGAACCTCTTTTTCGAGTTCGGCCAGTGAATAATCACGGCCAATACTTTCCATTGCCCCAGAAGGGCATTCATCCACATCATTCTGACAAGTCGGACAGTGCAGGCATTTTGATAAACGCCGCACGGTTTCAATCTTCCCGGAGATTGACTCCGGGTTTGCGCACCACGGGCAGTAATGTGGGCAGCCTTTGAAAAAAACCACTGTCCTGATGCCATTGCCATCATTCAGGGAGTAGCGCTGGATATTGAAGATACGCGCTTTTGCCTCCCCGTCTTCGATCACCTCACAACTGATGCGCGGTACGGCGGATAATGTCATCCTGAATCTCCTTCGACAGCTCCACAAAGAAAGCGCTGTACCCGGCCACTCGTACTACCAGCCCGGCATAATCTTGCGGCCGACTTTGCGCATCACGTAGCGTTTCGGCATTCACCACATTGAATTGAATATGCTGCAATTTAAGCTTAGTGAACGCTCCGAGGAAATCTGCCAGTTTATGAAGTCCAGCGTCCCCTTCCAGCGTGCTGGGGGTAAATTTCACGTTCAACAATGTGCCATTGGAGAGCAAATAGTTATCCAGCTTGCTAACCGATTTTAGTACCGCAGTTGGCCCCTGACAGTCCTGCCCCAACATGGGAGACAATCCCCCATCAGCAAGCTGTTCGCTAGCATAACGCCCGTCAGGAGTTGCACCAACGACTGCGCCAAGCGGCACATGCGCCGACACCGTGTATGAGCCTGGCGTGAAGCTACCGCCGCGTGGATTACGGTATTTTTCGACCTCTTTGCAGTAAAAGCGCAACAGATCGGCGCTGATGTTGTCCACTTCGTCGATATCATTGCCATATTTTTCAAAGCGATTAATTAAACGCGCACGTATTTGCTTCCCTTCCGTGCTTTCAAAGTTATCTTTCAGCACCGCCAGAAGTTCATCAAAACTTAACCGCTGCTGCTCAAACACCATGCCGTTGAGCGCATGCAATGAGTCGCTAAGATTGGCGATGCCTATTCCCTGCACACCAGAGAAGTTATAGCGGGCGCCCCCTTCTGTAATGTCTCTACCGTTTTCCAGGCAATCATCAATAAACGATGAAAGCAGCGGTACTGGCGCCCAATCACGATGCCCGATATCGCAAATGTTGCTGCCTTCAACCATCAGTTTGATGTAGTGGCAAATTTTGTCGCGGATTTGCTGCAACAGGTTCTGATAGTCCAAAGCGCTGTTGCCTTCGTTTTCCAGCAAAACAATTTCCATCACCTTCAAGAGATTAAACATGGCGATGTCATGCAGGCCGTAAGTTCGCCCGGGAATGGATAGCTCTACGCATCCTACAACGGCGTAATCGCGTGCATCTTCCAGCGACACGCCCCGGTTCAGGAATGCAGGCACAACAACTTCATCATTGAAGATTTGCGGAATACCCGTTCCGAGGCGCACGGTTTCAGCTGTTTTTAGCAGGAAGGGGCGGTCAATCAGCTCATTTACCCGCACCCCAAGGTTCGGCTGCGGCAATTGGATACTCTGGTAGGCATCAAGACACAGGAAAGAAAGCACGTTCACAGCGCTACGCCCGTTTTCAGTCAATCCGCCCAGTAAAATGGTGTAGCCGGTTGGGAAACCAGCAAAATAACGAGCACTGCTGGTGGATCGCAGTAAAACGATGTCATTACATTTTACCCACAGCGACTCCAGCAGCTCGCGCAAAAACTCAGGGCTTTCCCCCTGATTCAACGAGGTCTGGTAAAACGGCAGCATGTATTGATCGAAGCGCCCCAACGACAGCGAACTAGCGTTCGATTCATACTGGAGAATAATGTTCATGTACCAGAACAGCTGGCACGCCTCCCAGAAATCTTTTGGGCGTGATTCGGCATTGTGGCGAGAGATATAAGCAATTTTCAATAACTCACCCTGGCGCTCGACATCTTCGCATTCAGCCGCCATGTTCTCGGCCAATTCAGCGTAACGCAGGATATGCCGCTGTGAGGCTTCCAACAGAATTAATGCTGACTGATAGAAATGGTTATCGGGTGATTTACGGCAGTGCTCACGCAATTCCTCCACCAGCTTACCCAAACCGTTTTGTAACAGGCGCGGGTAATCAATAATGATATGCCCCTGCCCTTTATCAGTTTGGTTGACGCTAAAAATTTGCGTTTTTACCGCCTCTTTGACGTCATCAGTCATTTGGCTATTGATGAAATCTTTCATCGAACGCTTTTCCCAATAGGGGTAAAGCTGTTCGCGGTATAACTCTTTATCCTGCTCGCTAATTTCAAACCTGTCTTGCGGGCGAGTCGGGAATTGATCCAATTCTTTGAGCAACCAATAAGGGTCCATCTCCGGCGACATAATCCCGGCGCGCGGTTTTACGGTTCGATTACCCGCAATCAACTCATCCTCTCGAATCGCTATTTGCACGTTATCCAGAATGTACGCTGTTGCTTTAGCCCGGCGTAACAGCACATGTTCACCTTCCGTTGTGCGGTGGCTGGCGGTGTAAAGCACCGCGCGCTCCAGAGAAATTTCTCGCGGTTGGGCAAACAATGCTGATTTCAAACGTTCGATACGATGAGTCATGATGTGCTCCTTACTGGTCAGTCAAAGGCTCAGGCTGTTTGTGTCAGATGGGCTTCAATCTTGCTCATGATGGCGTCGGCACGTTTCACGGCATCACTAATATTGACGCGCACAATCGTTTTACCGGCAAAGCGCTCTTCCATTTTGATGCCGATATCCTTGGTCAGAATCACCATATCCGCACTGGCGACATCCTCAGCGGTGAGTTCATTTTCAAGCCCGATTGAGCCTTGAGTTTCCACTTTCACTTCCCAGCCTTTTGCTTTAGCGGCACTTTCGAGTGCTTCAGCCGCCATGTAGGTATGAGCAACACCTGATGGGCAAGCAGTAACAGCAATAATCTTCGTCATGGTTAATTCCTTTTTATCAATCAGTTAATTTCAAAATCCAGGTCCAGATCGTCTTCAGCTTTCGCGGGCGTATCAGTCTGCTTTTTACGGGCATACGTTTTCAAAAGATTCACGCAGACTGCGGTGACGACTGCCCCCACCAACAACGCCAGAACAAAGCCAAACTTGCCTTCAACAACCGGCAGCACAATTAATCCGCCCCAGCCTGCATAACATTGCGCTCCCATGAGTGCGGCAGTGGTCGCCCCACATGCAGACCCGAGCATGATGGAAGGTATAACGCGTAACGGATCGGCAGCCGCAAACGGAATCGCTCCTTCAGTCACGCCAACACATCCCATGACCAATGACGCCTTGCCTGCTTCACGCTCTTCACTACTAAAATTCTTGCGGTTCATCAGCGTTGCGAGGCCAAGCCCTAATGGCGGAACAGCGATTCCAACAGCAGCAATAGCCACCACGCTATACACGCCTTGTGCGACGCATATCAGCATAAAGGCGTAAGCCACTTTGTTAACCGGCCCACCCATATCAAAGGCCAGCATCAGACCCATGATCACCGCCAGAACCACAATGCTGCCTTGCTGCATTCCTTGCAGCCAATGAGTCAGATTACCGGTCAGCGCACCGACAGGTTCTCCTAAACCCCACATCATGATGCCCGCAGTAATAAAGGTGCCGACAATAGGAATGACAAAAATGGGCATCACCGAGCGCAGTATTTTGGGCACCGGGATTTTCTTGATATAGAAGACAACAATGCCGCCGATGATCCCGGCGATGATTGCGCCAAAGAACCCGGCCCCAAAACTGTTCCCCACCCAGGCACCTATTGCACAAGGGGCAAGCGCAGAACGCTCTGCAATTGAATAGCCGATGTAGGCCGCGAGGAACGGAACCATCAGCGTTAAACCTGCAACGCCTATATCAAACAGTTTTTTCAGATTGGGGTCGCTCAGAGCATCTGGCACAGCACCTTTGCCATAGAGCATGACGGAAACAGCCAGCAAAATACCGCCTGCCACCACGAAGGGAATCATATGCGACACGCCGGTCATTAAATGCTGTCGCGTGTTTTTGAGGATCTGGACCAACTCTTTCATAAAGCACTCCCGGCCTTAGCGGCGTATGTCCAAAATATTGGGGACACAATAGGCAATCCGGGCAGCGACAGACAGTGGATAAAAACGTCATTTACTGGATTTTTGTAATACGAAAATAGAAATGCGATCAGCCTCAAAACTTAACATTACTGGTTTCATTACTTACTTAATCAGGTTTTGTGAGGAATCTCGCAAATACCCACACACAATACATTTATCCAGTTTTTGACAGTTTTGTCTCATGGCGACTCATGACAAAGGCCACTTATTCTGTAGTCATTGTTTTGAGTGGGTTCAGGAGAACTTCTATGGCACTGGTTATTCATTTCCGCTGTGATTTACCAAACGGAGTACATGCCCGCCCCGCCAGTCTTGTTGAAACACTGTGCAATCAGTTTTCCTCAACAATTGAATGGCATAACTTGCGCACCGATCGTCATGGTGATGCAAAAAGTGCATTGTCGCTTATCGGAACAGGGACATTAAAAGGGGACGACTGCCAAATTCGGGTCGCAGGTAACGATGAAGATCATGCTTTCGCCACGCTTTCCACCTTCATAAAAGATGAGTTTCCTCACTGTGACGCACCACTACCGGAAGCACAAAACAGCGAAATAGCTCCTGTTCCAGAATCCCTCTCACGCCTGAATCCCTCGTTCTTCCGTGCAAATCCGGTGTGTGGCGGAAGTGCCAGCGGAATACTCATTCCGCTCGCTTCACTTGATTTGAACAAACTAGGGGATTTGCCTGCGGCACGAAGCATTGACGTGGAACAAACGGCACTGGAGAGCGGGCTTGAGCAATTGCTAAGAGCTATCAATCTCCGTCAGCTCGCCAGCGACGGTACGGCTAGCGCTATTCTTGAAGCACATCGCTCCCTTGCGAGTGATATTTCATTACGCACGCAGCTTCTGGAACAGATACACGCAGGTGCAAGTTGCGCGGCAGCAGTAGTGAAAACAGCAGCATACTTTTGCGCTCAGTTTTCCCAGTCAGAAAATGTGTACCTGCAAGAGCGTGTACTTGATGTCCGGGATGTCTGCTTCCAGCTGTTACAGCATATTTATGGTGAAACGCGCTTCCCAACGCCCGGCAAGTTACAGCAGGAAGCCATCTGTGTAGCAGATGAAATTACACCCAGTCAGTTTCTGGAATTGGATAAGACCTTGCTCAAAGGGCTTGTGCTGCGTAGCGGCGGAACGACCTCCCACACGGTGATTCTGGCTCGCTCATTTAATATCCCAACACTTGTGGGAATGGATACAGATGCACTGCGCCCTTGGTTGCAACAAACGGTGCAAATCGACGGCGATCTTGGTCTCATCGTCGTCAATCTTACCGATTCGGTAAAACGCTATTACCAACAAGAAGCCTGGGTGCAGCAAGTTCTGCGCGATCAGCAAAAAGAATGGCTCAACCAGTTGGGGCGCACCGCGGATGGTCTTCGTCTGGAAGTGGCAGCCAACATTGCTCATTGTGTTGAATCGGCTCCAGCGTTTAATAACGGTGCAGAAGCTGTTGGTCTGTTCCGCACTGAAATGCTGTATATGGACCGCGTGCATGCTCCTTCAGAAGATGAACTTTACAATATCTACTGCCAGGCGCTGGAAGGGGCAAATGGGCGCAGCATAATTGTACGCACGATAGATATCGGCGGTGATAAGCCAGTGGAGTATTTGAATATTCCAGCGGAGAACAACCCGTTCCTTGGCTACCGTGCCGTGCGCATTTATCAAGAATACCTGTCGCTTTTCCATAGCCAGTTACGCTCCATTTTGCGCGCATCAGCACACGGATCATTAAAAATCATGATCCCCATGATCTCCTCAATGGAAGAGATCTTGTGGGTGAAAGATCAACTCGCCGAAGTAAAACAGACGCTACGCAGCGAACACATCCCATTTGATGAAAAAATCCCGCTCGGCATCATGCTTGAAGTGCCTTCGGTGATGTTCATCATCGATCAGTGCTGCGAGGAGATTGATTTCTTTAGCATTGGCAGCAATGACCTGACACAATATCTGCTGGCGGTTGACCGTGACAATGCGAAAGTCACGCGTCATTACAACAGCTTAAATCCAGCATTTTTGCGCGCTCTGGATTTTGCAGTACAGGCGGTTTATCGCCAGGGGAAATGGATTGGGCTATGTGGTGAGCTGGGTGCGAAAGGCTCAGTTTTACCGTTGCTGGTGGGCTTAGGGATGGATGAAATCAGCATGAGCGCCCCTTCAATTCCGGCCACGAAAGCACGCCTGGCACAGCTTGACAGCAAAGCTTGCCGCCAGTTGCTTAACCAGGCGATGGCCTGCCGTACCTCCCTCGAGGTCGAACATCTGCTGGCCCAGTTCCGCATGACTCAGCAAGATGCCCCCCTGATCACCCCACAATGCATCTCGCTGACCAACGACTGGCGCAGCAAAGAAGAGGTGATTAAAGGCATGACAGATAACCTGTTGATTGCCGGGCGTTGCCGCTATCCACGCAAACTAGAAGCCGACCTGTGGGCGCGGGAAGCCGTGTTCTCAACGGGCTTAGGTTTTAGCTTCGCGATACCACACAGCAAATCTGAACATATCGAACAATCAACAATTAGCGTAGCACGGCTTCCGGCCCCAGTGAAATGGGGTGATGACGAAGCCCAGTTCATCATTATGCTGACGCTCAATAAACACGCCGCAGGCGATCAGCATATGCGTATTTTCTCCCGCCTGGCGCGCCGCATCATGCATGAGGAATTTCGTCATGCACTGGTTCACGCCGTTTCGGAAGAGGCTATCGCCAGCCTGCTACAACACGAATTAGAACTCTAAGAGGACGAAATATGGAACTGTATCTGGATACCGCAAACGTAGCAGAAGTCGAACGCCTGGCCCGAGTCTTCCCAATAGCAGGTGTCACCACGAACCCGAGCATTATTGCCGCCAGTAAAGAACCCATCTGGGATGTCCTGCCACGACTACAAAAGGCCATCGGGGCAGGCGGCATTTTGTTTGCCCAGACCATGAGCCGTGATGCTCAGGGCATGGTGAACGAGGCCAAACGCCTGCGCTCTGCTGTTCCGGGTATCGTGGTGAAAATCCCTGTCACCTCAGAGGGGCTGGCTGCAATAAAGCTGCTGAAAAAGGAGGGAATCGCTACGCTGGGAACGGCCGTTTACAGCGCGTCGCAAGGCTTGCTGGCAGCACTGGCGGGAGCGAAATACGTCGCGCCGTATGTAAACCGCGTTGATGCGCAGGGAGGCGATGGCATTCGCATGGTTCAGGAATTACAGATGCTACTGAATCTTCACGCGCCCGAAAGCAAAGTGCTGGCAGCCAGTTTCAAAACACCACGCCAGGCGCTGGACTGCTTACTGGCAGGCTGCGAAGCAATCACCCTTCCGTTAGATGTAGCGCAACAAATGCTCAATACCCCTGCGGTAGAGTCAGCTATAGCTAAGTTTGAGCAAGACTGGGCTAACGCATTTGGTCATATCAACTTGTGAGGGAAATAGAGTATGGATCGCATTATTCAATCACCAGGTAAATACATCCAGGGCGCTGATGCCATCACGCGTATTGGAGAATATCTCAAACCGCTGGCTGAACGTTGGCTGGTCGTTGGAGACAAATTTGTCTTAGGATTTGCCGAATCTACGCTGGAAAAAAGCTTTAAAGATGCCGGGCTGATGCTGGAAATAGCCCCATTTGGCGGCGAATGTTCGCAAAATGAAATCGACCGTTTGCGTGGCGTTGCGCAAAAAGCACAGTGTGGCGCGGTACTCGGCATCGGGGGTGGAAAGACACTCGACACCGCCAAAGCTTTGGCTCACTTTATGGGCGTGCCGGTTGCCATTGCACCGACTATTGCCTCCACCGATGCGCCTTGCAGCGCACTTTCCGTTATCTATACCGATACCGGTGAGTTTGACCGTTATCTGATGCTACCAAACAACCCTAATATGGTGATTGTTGATACCCAAATCGTGGCGAATGCACCCGCGCGAATGCTGGCAGCCGGGATTGGTGATGCAATGGCAACCTGGTTCGAAGCGCGAGCCTGCTCACGCAGCGGCGCAACCACAATGGCCGGCGGCAAGTGCACTCAGGCGGCATTAGCGCTCGCTGAACTTTGCTATAACACGCTGCTCGAAGAAGGTGAAAAAGCGATGCTTGCTGCCGAGTTGCACGTCGTGACCCCGGCTCTTGAGCGCGTAATAGAAGCCAATACTTATCTGAGCGGCGTCGGCTTTGAAAGTGGCGGTCTGGCAGCGGCTCACGCTGTGCATAACGGCCTGACAGCCATTCCAGATGCGCATCATTACTATCATGGTGAAAAAGTCGCTTTCGGAACGCTGACGCAGCTAGTGCTTGAGAATGCCTCGGTCGAAGAGATAGAAACTGTCGCAGCACTCTGCCACTCCGTTGGTCTGCCAATAACGCTGGCACAACTGGACATCAAGCAGGATGTTGAGGCAAAAATGCGCCGTGTTGCGCAGGCATCTTGTGCAGAAGGTGAAACCATTCATAACATGCCTGGTGGGGCGACTCCGGATCAGGTGTATGCCGCTCTACTGGTTGCTGACCAATATGGGCAACGTTTCCTGCAAGAATGGGAATAAGTCCATAAAAAAATCCCCGCTCACAAGCGGGGATTCTCACTTCAGATAGCGGCTTACTTCAGGTCAAAGCGATCCAGATTCATCACTTTCACCCAGGCAGCAACGAAGTCCTTCACAAACTTCTCTTTCGCATCACCGCTGGCATAAACTTCTGCCAGTGCGCGCAAAACAGAGTTTGAGCCAAAGACCAGGTCTGCGCGGCTTGCCAGATGTTTCACTTCACCCGTTTGACGGCAACGCCCTTCAAACAATTCAGAAGAGTCATCAGTGGCTTTCCATTCGGTGCCCATATCCAGCAGATTGACAAAGAAATCGTTGCTGAGAACACCTACACGATCGGTGAACACGCCTTGCTTACCGCCGTCGAAATTCGCACCCAGCCCACGCAAGCCGCCGACCAGAACGGTGAGTTCTGGAGCAGTCAGCGTCAGTTGCTGCGCTTTATCAATCAGCAGAGATTCCGTTGTTGCCGCATCCACACGAGCACGGTAGTTACGGAACCCATCTGCCGCTGGCTCAAGCAGGTTGAACATCTCGATATCAGTTTGATCCTGGCTGGCATCCACACGCCCAGGAATAAACGGAACACGCACGCTGACACCCGCAGCCTCCGCCGCTTGTTCAACGCCGACCACGCCCGCCAGAACAATGATATCGGCCAGCGAAGCTTTGCCAGCCTCTTTCTGAATCGCTTCCAACGTTGGCAGAACGCGAGCCGCGATGGCATTCACATCCCAACTCCGCTGTGGAGCCAGCGCCAGGCGCGCACCATTGGCACCACCACGTTTATCACCACCACGGAAAGTGGACGCTGATGCCCAGGCTACAGAGACGAGTTCACCAACTGACAAACCAGAATGTGAGATAGCTGCTTTCAGGTGATCGATATCTGCCGGAGTCGGGCTGAATACTGCTTTTGGCAGCGGATCTTGCCAAATTAGCTCTTCTTTTGGCACTTCCGGTCCGATGTAACGCGCAATCGGCCCCATATCACGGTGCGTCAATTTGAACCATGCGCGGGCAAAAGCTTCATTGAAAGCTTGTGGATCATTGAGGAAGCGACGTGAGATCTTCTCAAATTCAGGGTCGAAACGCAGCGTCAGGTCGGTGACCAACATTGTCGGTTTACGTTTTTTCGATGGATCAAATGGATCAGGAATAATTTCAGGTGCATCGACCGCTTCAAACTGAATGGCACCAGCAGGGCTGCGTGTTTGCACCCATTCGAATTTGAACAGGTTCTCGAAGAAGTAGTTGCTCCACTGCGTTGGGGTTTGTGACCAGACAACTTCCAGGCCAGAAGTAATCGCATCCGCACCTGCACCACTCCCGTGGCTGCTGGTCCAACCCAGGCCTTGAGATTCGATCGGTGCTGCTTCCGGGTCGACGCCCACATGGGTCGCTTCTGCCGCGCCGTGGGTTTTGCCTAAGGTATGACCACCGGCGATGAGCGCAACCGTTTCTTCATCATTCATTCCCATATTGCCGAAAGTGGCACGAATAGCGGCGGCCGCAGAGAGCGGTTCACCGCTGGCGTTTGGCCCTTCAGGGTTAACGTAGATCAGCCCCATTTCGGTCGCTGCTAATGGGCGTTTTGCGAGTGCTTCTGGGTCACGATGTTCCAGCCAGGCTTTTTCATTACCCCAGTTCACATCAAGATCAGGTTCCCAGACATCTTCACGCCCGGCGCCAAAACCAAAGGTACGGAAGCCGGAGTTTTCCAGCGCCACGTTACCTGCCAGCACATAAAGGTCAGCCCAGGAGATTTTCTGGCCATATTTCTTTTTGATAGGCCACAGCAGGCGACGAGCTTTATCAAGACTTACGTTGTCCGGCCAGGAGTTCAGCGGGGCAAAGCGCTGTTGCCCACGACCGGCACCGCCGCGTCCGTCTACTGCGCGATAAGTACCCGCGCCGTGCCAGGCCATACGAATAAACAGCCCAGCGTAGCTACCCCAGTCAGCAGGCCACCAGGGTTGAGAGTCGGTTAATAATGCTTTGAGGTCACCTTTCAGCGCAGAATAATCCAGCTTGCTGAATTCTTTGCGGTAATCAAAATCTTCGCCAAGAGGATTTGAACGGTTGGAGTGCTGATTAAGAAGGTCTACGCGGAGTTGTTTTGGCCACCAGTCACGAGTGCTTGTTCCTGCTCCCGCGCTTTCATCATTTCCGCTCTGATGAAACGGGCACTTCCCTGCGTCTGTCGACAACTTATTATGATCGTTTTCGTTTGTGCTCATCTTCCTGCTCCCTTCGCTATTTTAATACCAGGATATACGGCTCTGCAGATAAGTTATAGATGAAAAAAACTACAGATTTGATAGATATTTCCTGTTGGCTAATGAGCAACATAGCAAAACTGATTCGAAGAAACGTCGACAGCAACATAAACTTTCAAAACTTAACATTAGAAATGAAAGGGGTATTGAGAGGGGGAATGGATTTACTGCGGAAAGTCATGGCCCTTGCGGGCCATTGTCTGAATTATACTGCCGGGCGAACACCCAGGGTGTGGCAAATTGCGTAGCTCATTTCTGCACGGTTAAGCGTGTAGAAATGGAAGTCTTTCACGCCCTCACGGCTGAGGATTTTCACCATATCCATCGCAATATTGGCACCGACCATTTTGCGCGTTTCAGCGTCGTTATCCAGCCCTTCAAACATTTGCGCCATCCAGTGCGGGACACGCACGTTGGTCATGGTGGCGAATTTATGGGCCTGCTTGTAGTTACTCACCGGCAAAATGCCTGGCACGATTTCGACGTCGATACCCGCTGCGGCGCATCGATCGCGAAAGCGCAGATAGCTTTCCACATCGAAGAAGAACTGAGTAATTGCGCGGTTTGCGCCTGCGTCAATTTTACGCTTCAGGTTGATCAAATCAGCCTGTGCGCTTTTCGCTTCCGGATGAACTTCCGGGTAAGCGGCGACGGAGATATCAAAATCACCGACGTCCTTGAGCAATGTGACCAGATCTGAAGCGTACATATCCGGCTTGCCGCCGCCTGGCGGTAAATCGCCGCGCAGAGCGACGATGTGACGAATGCCGTTATTCCAGTAATCCTGCGCGATAGTGCGCAATTCTTCGCGGGTGGCATCGATACAGGTCAAATGCGGGGCTGCTTCCAGGCCAGTGCGATCTTTAATGCCTTTGATGATGCTATGGGTACGGTCGCGTTCGCCAGAGTTTGCACCGTAAGTTACGGAGACAAATTTCGGTTTCAGGCTGCTGAGGCGGTCAATTGAGCTCCACAGGGTTTGTTCCATTTCACTGGTGCGCGGCGGGAAAAACTCAAAGGAAACGTTAATTTGCCCGGCAACTTCGGCCAGACTCTGATTCAGTGCTTCCCGCTGGTTGGCGTGAAAAAAGCTCATACCCTTACCTCATCAATCGCATTTTATTATGTGGTGTTGTGTTTTACTACATCCAGACGTTTAGACGTCCAGATAGCAAGATGAAGGAAAAGCATGGCGCCGTCAACTGATAATTCAACACAAGAAATGAGGAGTTCTCAATCAAGTTGAAATTTATTCACGATGGGGGAAATGAAGAAGAGCCCTCACCCCGACCCTCTCCCTCAGTGAGAGGGGGAGGGCAGAGATGAGGTTGAGAGAATTTACAGCAACTGCGCCAGACGGTTGAGATCCGACTGGATAGCACCCGCTGTCACATCGCGCCCGGCACCCGGCCCGCGAATCACCAGTGGGTTATCGCGATACCAGCGGCTTTCGATGGCAAACACGTTATCGCACGGCAGCAGTGAAGCCAGAGGATGCTCAGGGCGTACCGCTTCCACACCAACACGCGCTTTACCGTTAGCGTCGAAACGCGCCACATAGCGCAGAAGCAGCCCCATTTCCTGAGCGGCTTCAAAGCGCTGAAGCATTTGCTCATTGATCTCATCACCATTTTCGAAGAAATGGTCGATGGAACCCGTTTCACTTCCGCTTGTGACCAGCGACTCAACACGCACCTGATCGGGCTCGATGTCATAACCCGCTTCACGAGCCAGAATCACCAGCTTGCGCATCACATCTTTCCCGGAGAGATCGACGCGCGGATCGGGTTCAGTCAGCCCTTGCTGCCAGGCCTGGTCAACTAAATCGGTAAATGGAACAGTGCCGTCGAACTGCAGGAACAGCCAGGAAAGCGTACCCGAGAAAATACCGCTGATAGCCAGAATGGAATCGCCGCTTTCACGTAAGTCACGCACGGTATGGTTCACCGGCAGGCCCGCGCCTACGGTTGCGTTGTACAGCCAGTGGCGGCCCGTTTTGGTAAACGCGTTGCGAATTTCACGGTATTTCTGACCGGTACTTGCACCCGCGACTTTATTGGCGCTGATAACATGGAAACCGTGGCTGGCGAAATCAAGGTATTGGTCGGCCAACTGTTCGCTCGCCGTCACATCCAACACCACTAAATCATCATATGGGTGCGCACGCATCCACTGGAATAATGACTCTTCATCTTGCTCTACGGCTTCATCATTGAAGAAAGCGAGCGCACGGCTGGCGTCCAGACCTTCGTAATTCAGCAAGCTGCGGCGGCTATCAACCACACCCGACAGAACAAATTCAAAGCCGGTGCGAGCTGAAAGGGTTTCTTGTTCGCGAGAGAAAAGTTCTAACCAGCGCGAGCCGATATTGCCCTTCCCAAACAGGACCAGACCAATACGTTTTTCAGCACGGAACAGAGATTTATGCAGGCCTTTGATGAGGTTTTCGGTTGGGCCAACACGCAACACCGCCACCAGGCTGATGCCATCTTCTGACTGCCAGATAAACTCAACAGGCTGATCTTTCAGTTGCTGCCAGAAGCGGTGGCTGTGCAGTGGATTACGGCAAACGCCCGCGCCTACCATTGCGACCAGCGCCAGACCTTCTCGCAGGCGTAATTCGCCAGGAAGATTAGCATCCTGAAGGGTTTGCAGCACGCTGCCAGCCACTTCTGAGGTATAGCAAAGCTGGAGCAGATTGCGGTCAGGATGAACACCAATCGACAACGGGCGAATCTGGGCGCGGTTTAAAAACGTATCCAGTTCTTTATGCGCCAGTTTGAAATCTTGCTGCGGGGAAACGTCGAGTTCAATCAGGCAAACATCGTCATGGCTGGTCACGATACGAGCACCAGTGCCAGAAGCCAGCACGCGTTCAATGCGCGTTGAGCCTTGTTCTGGTGAGTAGCTACAGCGTAATTGCAGGTCGATGTCGCTACCGGAAACAGGCTGCAAAGTGCGAGCGTGCAGCACTGGGGCGGCAAGACGGGCTAGTTCACTGGCTTCATCCAGACGCAGCAGCGGCAGCA